>ENA-ORCV01000133-ORCV01000133.1-marine-metagenome-genome-assembly--contig:-NODE-133-length-126951-cov-12.707316_pt1 | contig 126951 bp, 133 predicted proteins | sample MGYA00237779_ERZ508509 | MGnify/ENA primary metagenome ERZ508509 (study PRJEB26180, sample SAMN06268772) | marine metagenome | isolation source: Bioluminescent Bay, La Paraguera, Puerto Rico | place... | reverse complement strand
AGTGGTTAAATCCATCAGACTGTAAATCTGACGCCTCAGGCTACACTGGTTCGAATCCAGTCCCCTCCACCACCCCCTCGCCCAAGCGAAAGCCGCAATCGCGGAACCTGGTTTACGTCAGCCCCAGGCGCGTCGCGTGCAGGGCCGCTTCGGCACGCGAAGATATGCCCAACTTGCGATAGATGCTTTTTATGTGGGTAGCGATGGTGGATTCGGCCAGATTCAGGGCCATCGCAACATCTGTGTTTCGCAGCCCCTTGGCCAGCAGCTTGAGCACTTCGAGTTCACGGCGGGTCAGGCTGTCACCCTCGCTCTCGACCGGGCCGGTGCGCTGGAAATGTTCCATGATCCGCCGTGCAATGGTTGGGGAAAGCGGCGGCACGCCATGCTGTATCTGCATCAACTGGCGGAGCAATACTGGTTCGGGCTGCCCCTTGAGGATATAGCCCTGCGCGCCAGCCGAAAGCGCCGCCACGATGTGGGCATCATCGCCCAGGACCGTGCTGACCACGCAGACGGTTTCAGGCGCCAGTTCGGAGAACAGCCGCACCAGGTCGAGCCCCGACCCGTCAGGCAGGCCGATATCGACCAGCGCCATGGACCATTGCCGTTGCACGATCTGCAGGCGCGCTTCCTTCATGTTCCTGGCCGTGTCGACGCGGGCTTCGGGAAAAGCGGCTTGCGCAATCCGGATCAATGAAGTCATCGCCTCGGAAATGTCTTCGACGATCAGTAGGTTGTCCACGTTCATGGTGCCGGATCCCCCAGGGGGAGCTGCACTGCAATCCTGGTCCCCCCTGTGCCGGAGATGGCGAAAGTTCCGCGATGCGCCAGCGTGCGTGATCGCATATTGCCCAGGCCATCGCCGGAATGCGTGCTCTTTTCGTCAAAGCCCACGCCGTCATCGGCAATCGAAAGGCTGACCCGCTCGTCCGCAATCAAGAGCGCCACGCTAAATCGGGTGGCCTTGGCATGCCGGATCGCGTTGCTGGCTGCCTCACGGACTATCGAGCGGATCGTGTGGGCAAGCCGGGCGCTGACGATCCTGCCTTCATCACCTGACACCGACCAGTCCAGCGCCAGCCCGACCTGTACGAGCCGCTCATTGGTCTCATAGCGCAGTTCGGCCAGCACCTCGTCCAGCCTGATGCCATTGCCATGCGCATTGGCGATGATGTCACGCAGATCCGTCAGGGTCTCGCTGACAATGGCATCCTTGCGCTCGGTCTCGCTGCTGTGCAGCGTGCGAAGCAATTGCGCCCCAATATTGTCGTGCAGGTCGCGCGCGATCCGCGACCGCTCCTGCCGCGCACCTTGCTCATGGGCATCGCGGCTATCCAGGGCATGCTGCATCAGCTGGATCATTCCCGAGACGCGATTCACGTCGGCCTGGGAAAACAGCCGCCGTCCACCATCGGCAAAGCGCAGCACCAGGGCCGGCAGCGGCCCGCATGCCGGCACCAGCAACTCTTGCCCCGCATCACGCAGCTCCACCATGCTGCCGCCAGTCGCCGTTTCGATGGTCAGTGGATTGAAGGCTTCCGACAACAGCTCATGCCAACCGACGGCCTGATCGAGGCTGCTGCGCGCCAGGGCAATGTCGAGAATCTCGCGAAACCGTTGCTCGTCCAGATGATCCCGCCTCAATATGCGGGTTCCGATCATGTTGCGAAGCGGCAGATAGACCAAGGCGACTGTCAGCAATGCCAGCCCGAAAGCCGGCAGGCGCTCCAGTGCCACGCCATAGATGAGCACAGCATCGAGCGCGAGCAGCAGCAGGGCGCCGATCAGGTAGGAGATCAGGCGAAAGGCCCAGGTCCCCAGATCAAACAACCGATAGCGGGCAACACCAATGGCCAGCCCGGCATAGATCAAAAGGATAATGGCAAAGGCATTGGCCTGAGAGGCCTGCGGCGCCAGCCCTAACAGTGTAGGCGCTGCAATGGCAAACACGAACAATCCGGTTCCCAGCAGAACCGAGAGGCCAAACCAGCCAAGGGCCGCGCGCGCCAGCGGATTGCGCCTTGAATAGTATAGCTGGGCAACGATCAGCGCGAACAGCGCCACGAACTGTGCCAGCATTGGTGCATAGGCCCCCACGGCCTGTGACGGGGCGAGCTGCAGGACATGGGACAGCACCACGCTCAGCCCCAACACCCAGACCGCACCAATCACCCGCCGCCCGGCCAGACGGTGCGGATAGACCAGCAGCAAGCTGATCAAGGCCAGCCCGAAAATATTGGTGCCTGTGTAGTTTCCCGCCGACAACAGGCGGAACAGCCCCCCCTCCAGCGCCAGTTCCCTTGTGCTGTAGATGCCGGCCGCCGTGGCCGACAGCATCAGGCCAAAGCCGGATACCGCAAAATAGGTGCTGGCTTCTTCGTGCCGCAGCGCCCAGACCCAGCCGCCCAGCAGAATACCCGCCCCACCGACCCCAAGCTGGAGCCAGAATTCAAAGGGGAGCGACCAGACAGGCCTGGACCCCAGCGCGGTCAGTTCAACCTCAGCGCTGCTGCCGTCCGCCAGGGTCACACCAAGCACGACCTGACCAGCACTGAGCACGCGATCCAATGCAGACTGGCGCGCGCGGAAGGCATTGAGTTCGGCATAGGTATCAAGCGTGTCCGGCTCTTCGATTACATCGAGCGCCCGAAGGTCGAGCGGGTCTCCCTGGCCAGAGGCCGCCAGGGTATCGAGGCGAACACCAGGTTGAAGCACCGCCGGCAGGTCCTCCCGCTGTACGTCTCGCACCACAACCAGCCCATCATCGCCCGGCGCCAGGGCAAGACCCATCCAGGCCTGGCTGGCGGCAAGCCATATCGCGCCCGAAGCAACAATCAGAAACACAGCAGCGACCACTATCAGCCGCGCCTGCGGCGACAGGCGCAACATAGCCGCCCCCTCACCGGACTGCCCCATGCCCATGCGATCGCCCCCATATCCTCTGAACCGGGGATGCCACAAAATTGCACACTTGCATAGTTTTAGCCGCAAAATGTGAATTGAGCGGGAAATTGATCGTGTCGAATACTGGCTGGAGACGTCGCCGTGGGAGTTTCTCCCTCCTCACCCTGCTTGCGATAATGCTGATCGCCGCTCTGACGACTGTGCTTTTCTTGCCCCGCATCGAAGCGACCGAATTTCCGCGCGAGAGCATCGCCGACATCCCCAATGGCGTGCCCGAACCATTTGTCGGGCTCTGGAGTGTCGGCTTTCCCGAAGGCGAAGGCATGATCAATGGCGCACCCATAGCAAGCTGTGCGGCGCCCGTTACCCTGAACGGCAGCGGCAATGGAACGCTGACCTACCTCTCGCCGACAGGAGACGAGGTAGCGTTTGAGCTTTCGGCGTTCTCGGGCCGGACAACCTGGCTTCCGGCCATGGGGGAAAGTCTTGTCGCCGTATGGATCAGCACTGACGAGTTCTATCTCTACTCAGTCGACCTGACGACCGGACGTGCGCGCTGGGACAATCCGCACGCCTATCGGCGTTGTCTCTGAAGGCGCAATATCGGCCGGTGCAATCGGCACGCGGATTCCTTGCGGAAACCCGGCAAACCAGCTACCGCTCCAGGCATGAGCCGCAACAAATTTCCGCCCAAACCAAAATATGATCCCGATGCCGGTCCGGTCTATCTGTATGGACTGCACACGGTCCGTGCCGCGCTGGACAATCCCGGCCGTATCAAGAAGGCCTTGCTGGCGACGCCAAATGCCCTCAATCGCCTGAAGGAGACCGGGGACATCGGCAAGGTCCCGCTTTCCGAAACAACGCCCAAGGAGCTCGATCGCCTGTTGGGCGGCGAAGCCGTGCACCAGGGCGTGGCGCTGGAGGTTGACCCCGTCAGCCGCTACGGCCTCAAGGATATTGCCGAACTCAAGCTGGTCGTCGTGCTCGATCAATTGACTGATCCGCACAATGTCGGTGCTATCCTGCGCACCGCCTGTGCCTTTGGCGCAGATGCAGTCATCACCACGGCCCGTCATTCCCCCAGAGAAACCGGCGTCATGGCCAAGGCAGCCTCCGGGGCGCTCGACCTCGTGCCGATGATCGAAGTGCGAAACCTGGCCGACACGCTGGAAAACCTCAAGCAGCGCGGTATGTTAGTGCTGGGCTTTGATTCAGAAGCTGAAGCGCCGATACGCCCGCGCACCGACGCCGTTCCGCTGGCCGTGGTCCTGGGGGCCGAAGGCAAGGGGCTGCGCCAGCGCACAAGGGAGCTCTGCGACGAAATGGTTCGGCTCGACATGCCTGGCCCGATCAAGTCGCTCAACGTCTCCAACGCCGCAGCCATTGCCCTCTTTGCAGCCACCGCAGGCAGAACCGCATGAGCCAGTTCGAACCCTTCGCAATTGCCTTGAGACTGTCTGGCGTCACGCTGCGACAGCAGGAACTCGATACCGCACTCAAGCAGTTGACGTCTCGGTTCGAGCCCGAAGACGCAGAAGACAGCTTCTACGCACAGGTGGACGTGCCCACGGCCAAACCGGTGCGGGCAATTCTTGAGCTGGCGGAACGCTCTGGAACAACAATTGCTGCCATGCTCGATGATCGCCGCATCGGCAAGGCCGTGCTCGATATCGCCTTCGACTATCCCGCGGAGGGCGAATCCATGTCCACCCGCCTGCCCGCCCATGCTGCGGCAGCAATCTCCGGGCATGGCATCGACATAGAGATTTCCGTTTATCTCACCGACGTAGAGGACGACGAAGACGCATGAACGCCGGGCCGCGCAACTGGGCAGGTAATATCGCATTCGCCGCGCGCACTGTCGCGCGGCCCCGCACAATCGCTGAACTGCAGGACATCGTACGCAGGTCGGACAAGCTGCGCGTACTGGGCTCCGGGCATTCTTTCAACACCATTGCCGATACCGATGACACACTCATCATTCTCTCCGACCTTGAGCGCAGGATAGAAATAGACTCTGCCGCCGGGACAGTGAGCGTTGATAGTGGCGCCACCTATGCCGATGTGGCGCCGGTTCTGTATGCGGCCGGTTTTGCCCTGCCCAATGTTGCGTCCTTGCCCAACATCACGATTGCCGGTGCCGTCGTGACGGCCACTCACGGCTCGGGCGACGCCAACAGGAACCTCGCCGCCGCCGTCTCCGGGATCAAGCTGGTCACTGCCAATGGCGAGATCCTGAGCCTCAACCACGGAGACGCCGATTTCGATGGCGCCGTCGTCAGCCTGGGCGCGCTCGGGGTCATTTGCGAACTGACGCTCGACATCGCGCCGAGTTTCGACGTCCGGCAGAATGTCTATCTGGATCTGCCGGTCGCCACCGTCATCGAAAACTTTGATGCACTGATGTCGCGTGCCTATAGCGTAAGCCTCTTCACACGCTGGCAGGGCGCGGCCATCGACCAGATCTGGGTCAAGGCGCTGGCCAGCGCCAGGGAACCGCCGACTGACGTGCTCGGAGCCAGAGCCGCAACAAGAGCCTGCCACCCCATTCCCGATATGGATGGAACCAATTGCACTGCGCAGTTCGGTGTGGCTGGCCCTTGGCACGAGCGGCTGTTTCACTTCGCCATCGGCAATACTGCCTCTGCGGGGGCAGAGTTGCAGTCGGAGTTTTTTGTGAAGCGCGCCGATGCGCCCGCCGCCATCGCCGCCCTGCACGCAGCCCAGGAACAGTTCTCCGGGGCGCTGTTCATTTCCGAAATCCGATCGGTTGCCGCCGACACGCTTTGGCTCAGTTCCGCCTATCAACAGGACACGATCGGGTTCCACTTCACCTGGCGCCCGGATTGGGAGCCGGCCATCGCGGCCGTAAAGGCGGTGGAAGCGGCCCTTTCCCCGTTCAACCCACGTCCGCACTGGGCCAAGATCTTCACCCTGCCCCCTGCGGTCGTGGAAACGCGGTTCCAGCGCATATCCGACTTCCGTAGCCTAGCGCAGCGCCTTGATCCGGCAGGAAAATTCCGCAACAGTTTCGTTACCGATCTGATCTTCGGCTAGGGCTTTTTGCTCAAAGGCTGCTGGCGTCCGCCGTGATCACGCTGCGGCCGAACACGCCGTCCGCCTTGGGTGCCAAACGGACCACCGAGTACCCACGCGCCTCCAGTTCGGCAAGGAAGCCGGGGAGAAGCTCGACGGTACGCTGGTGAATGTCGTGGAACAGAATGATGCCGCTGCCGCGTGCCTCCAGCCGATCCAATGTCCGGTTGGCTACAGTCTGCGCCCTGTCCTTGTAGTAGTCCTTGCTGTCAATATCGACGTCCAGCACCACCATGTCGCCGTGCAGCAAGCTTGTCCGCAGAAACCCGGTTTGTGCGAGATAGGGGAAACGGAAGAACGGTGCCAACCGCCCTGCTCCACCCAGAGCCTCGGCAACGGCTGCTTCTCCGCGGGCAATTTCGTCGAGGGCAGCTTGGCGAGACAGATTGGCCAAATTGGTGTGGTCGAATGTGTGACTGCCCACACTATGACCGCGCCGGGCCACTTCCTGGGCCAGGGCCGGATTGGCTTTGGCGGCCGAACCGAGCATGAGGAAGGTCCCCTTCACGCCATACATATCCAGCGCATCAAGAATTTTGGGGGTCTTGCCCGGCCTGGGGCCATCATCAAACGTGAGGATGACCTCACCCGGTCGCAGGATGATATCGTTGGTCGAGGCGACCTCCAGCGTTCGACCTGCAAGCTGGCTGGTGCCGAATATCCGGCTCGGCATTGCCTGCTCTACCCGCGCCAATGCACTGCGCGCCACACTTCCGGTCACCACGCTGTCACCAGCCATGGAGGGTGATTGTGCAACAGAGTTCTGACTGATCGGTTTGGCGCAACCAGCCAAGCTCAAAGCAAGCAGGCCCGAACACAAAAGCGCAGAAAACAACCGCAAGACTGAGCCCACCCATCCAAATCAAGTGGGCTTACTTTTCTCGGTTTATGGTTAACAATCCCCTCGCAAGACCTTAAGAATTACTTACTCGCCAGAGTCTTGGCCCTGCGCCCCAAAGTATCGAGGGCACTGAGAAAGGCGGACCGATCCGCTGGACGGAAGCTTGCATTGTGACCGGAAATCTCTCCGGTTTCACGCAGATGCTGCTTGAGATCGCGCATGGCCAGAGCCATGCCGATGGAGGCTGGTGTAAAAGGCTTTCCGGTAAAGCCCAGCACGTGGCAGCCCCTGTCGATGGCCCGGCTGGCCAGCGGAATATCGGCTGTCAGCACGATATCATTGGCCTTGGCATGGTCCACGATCCAGTCATCCGCCGCGTCGGCCCCTGCCGGCACGACCACAACCTGCACCATCGGGTCACGCGATGGCCTGATCCCGCCATTGCTGACAATGGTAATGACCAGCCCCAGCCTCTCGGCGACCTTCTTGGCCTCATCCTTGACCGGGCAGGCATCGGCATCAACGAAGATGATCGGCTCAGCCATGCACGATTTCGTCCAGCAGAAAGGTCAAACGGTCTTCCACTGACACCTTGGGAAGTTCGACGACGCGATATCCCATTTCCGCATAGGCGTCACGCATTGGTCCATAAATGCGCTGTGCGTGGTCCCAACCCTCCGTGCGTTCGGCGTCATCGGCATAGATCTCGCGCCAGGGCGGCGCGAAGAAAACGGTCCGATTGTAGCGATAGAGCCGCGCTGCCCGCGCAAAATGCTCAGTCTCTGCCAGCCCAAGAATCCGGCCATAAGCCACCAGATCGGGAATGCCACGGTCACACAATGCCGGCCCCTCGCCTGCGCAAAGCTCTTCATGGGTCCGGATATCCCGGTCCAGCATGAGTTCGGCGAAGCGGGCCGGATCGCGCCATTGCAGTGCCGGGCCGTCAATGGCCGTCTGCACCTGGATCACCGCCCGGGCCGCCTCGCGCCCGATGCGGATACCCCGCGCTGACGCGGCATTGAGTAGGGTTGTCTTGCCTGCGCCCGGCGCGCCAGTCAGCACAAACAGGCTTTCGCCAGCATGCGTCATGCTGTTGCCTCGTAAACAATGTTGGGGGAAGCGGCACAGTCGCCGCCCCTCCAATCTATGCGAGGCGTTCTGATCAGTAAACCACCACTGATCGGATGCTTTCGCCCGAATGCATCATGTCAAAACCCTTGTTGATGTCTTCGAGCCGGAGCGTATGCGTGATCATGGGATCGATCTCGATCTTGCCGTCGAGATACCAGTCGACAATTTTCGGCACGTCGGTCCGCCCCTTTGCGCCCCCAAAAGCCGTACCCATCCAGGTGCGCCCGGTGACGAGCTGGAACGGCCGCGTCGAAATTTCCTGCCCGGCCCCGGCCACGCCGATCACCACCGACTTGCCCCAGCCGCGATGCGCGCATTCGAGCGCCTGGCGCATAACCTTGGTGTTACCTGTACAGTCGAACGTGTAATCGGCACCGCCAATCAGATCCCCACGGCGCTTGGTCAGATTGACCAGGTAGGGAACCACATCCTCGCCGATTTCGGTGGGGTTGACGAAATGGGTCATGCCGAAGCGTTCGCCCCATTCCTTCTTCCCATTGTTGATGTCCACACCGATGATCATGTCAGCGCCGGCTAGCCGCAGGCCCTGAATGACATTGAGCCCGATCCCGCCCAGGCCAAACACCACCGCAGTTGCACCGATCTCGACCTTCGCGGTGTTGATCACCGCGCCGATGCCGGTCGTCACGCCGCAGCCGACATAGCAAACCTTGTCGAACGCTGCGGCCGGATCGATCTTGGCAACAGCAATCTCCGGCATCACGGTATAGTTCGAAAAGGTCGAGCACCCCATATAGTGGAAGATCGGCTTGCCTTCGAGAGAGAAGCGCGAGGTCCCGTCGGGCATCAGCCCCTGCCCCTGGGTGGCGCGAATGGCCGTGCACAGATTGGTCTTGCCCGACCGGCACGAATAGCATTCGCGGCATTCCGGCGTGTAGAGCGGAATGACATGGTCACCCTTCTTCAGACTGGTGACGCCGACGCCGACATCCACCACGACGCCGGCCCCTTCATGCCCCAGAATGGACGGAAACAACCCTTCCGGATCAGCACCCGAGAGCGTGAAATCGTCGGTGTGACAAAGCCCGGTGGCCTTGATCTCGATCAGGACTTCCCCGGCCTTGGGGCCCTCCAGATCCACTTCGACAATCTCAAGCGGCTTGCCGGCAGCAAGGGCAACGGCGGCGCGGGTTTTCATACGGAATCTCCTACCAAACTTGGCGAAAACTCGCACGATCAGGTGCGCCTCGGCAACTCCCGGCGCCACACAAGCCGCCCGTCCACCGACAAAGTCAGTCCGCTATCGCGCCCGGCCCTGGTTGAGCACCCGGTGGCACCTTGCCCATGATGATCATGCCCAGAACTTCATCCTTGGTGACTTCGGACGTTTTGGCCTGCCCCACAACCTGCCCGTTCTTCATCACCACGACCCGGTCGGCCAGATCAAACACATCGTGAATATCGTGGCTGATCAGGAAGATGCCGATACCCTCCGACTTGAGCTGCTTGATCAGTTCGCCCACCTGCGCAGTTTCCTGCGGCCCCAAGGCAGCCGTCGGCTCGTCCATGATCAGGATGCGTGCATTGAACAGGATCGCCCTGGCAATCGCGACCGACTGCCGCTGCCCGCCGGAAAGAGCCTTCACCGGCTCCTTGAAGCGGCGGAAATTGGGGTTCAGTCGCCCCATCACCTCGCGCGCCTTGGACTCCATGGCGGCATCATCCAGCGTACCGAGCGAGGTGACCATCTCGCGGCCGAGAAACAGGTTTGCCGCGGCATCGACATTGTCGGCAACAGCGAGCTGCTGATAAATCGTTTCGATGCCATAGGCCTTGGCGTCGCGCGGATTGTTGATCGTGGCGGGTTCGCCATTGATGCGGATTTCGCCCTCATCGCGCTTATAGGCGCCCGAGAGAATCTTGATCAGCGTCGACTTGCCCGCGCCATTATGGCCGAGCAGCCCCACCACCTCCCCGCTATGCAGGTCGATAGAGGCGCGATCCACGGCGTGAATGCCACCGAAGGAGATCGAGATATCGGTCATTTCGACCAGAGGCTTGCCGGTATCCAGCATAACGCAACTCCTAATGCTTGTTCCGGCGGTAGAGCGTGTCGAGCCACACCGCAAAGACCAGAACCACGCCAACCACGATGGACTGCAGCGGACTGTCGATACCCATCAGCACCATGCCCGACTGCAGCGACTGCATCACCAGAGCGCCCAGCAGCGCCCCAGCAATCGTGCCCACGCCACCGGCCAGGGAGGTGCCCCCAATCACCGCTGCGGCGATGACATAAAGCTCGTCGAGCGTCCCCAGGGCGTTGGTCGCCGCGTTGAGACGGGCCGTCGAAATGGCGGCTGCGATGGCGCACAGCGCCCCCATCAGCATGAAAATCTTGACGGTCACCCAGCGCGTATTGATGCCAGCCAGTTCCGCCGCCTCGGGATTGCCGCCCATCGCATAGACATAGCGGCCAAAGCGCGTCCGGGTGGCCAGGAACGTCATGACCACGCCGACGCCGACCGCTATCAACACGGGAATGGCAATGCCATGCGAGATGAACAGCCCGCCTTCGGGTACCGCGATGCCATTGGTCTCCGCGAACCGCTCGGCAATGCGTATCGGCCAGGGATAGGCATTGGCGACCCATACAGCGGCAATTGTCGCGCCGCAGCCGATTACGGCCAGGGAGACTTCCGCCCAGACCGGTCGCTGCGGAAAATTGAACCGCTGGCGCTGGCGACGCCCAAAGTACAGCCCGACGACGATGGCCGCACAGGCCACACCCGCGATCACCCAGCTCCACAGGGCACCGATCGATCCATCCGGACCACCCCCCATGAGCTGGAACGTTGAATCCATGGGCGCCACGGTTCGACCGGCCGTGACCCACCAGGCCGCACCGCGCCAAACCAGATACCCACCCAAGGTCACGATGAAGGCCGGCACCCGCAAATAGGCAATGATCGCCCCCTGCAATCCGCCAATACCCACGCCAACGGCCAGACCCGTCGCCAGGGACAACACCCAGATCAATGGATGTCCCAGCCCCAACCCGAACTGGGTCGGCAGGATCTGGGTCTGCATCACGCCCATCACCATGCCCACCACGCCCAGGATCGAGCCGACGGACAGGTCGATATTGCGGGTCACGATGACCAGCACCATGCCGGTGACCATCACCGCCACCGATGCGGTTTGCACCGACAGGTTCCAAAGGTTGCGCGGCGTCAGAAACAGCCCGCCCGAAAAGAAGTTGAACCCGACCCAGATGATGGCCAGCGCACCGATCATGCCCAACAGGCGCGTGTCGATCTCGGTCGCGATCAGGAACCGCTGAAGCGGATTCTGCACCGTCTGGCTTGGATGCGTGGTGCTTGTCATGGCGCGCGGTTCGGCCATCTAATTCCCCCATGGAAGAAGCGCTCCGGCGAGCCGGGGCGCAGTCTGATCAAGCAAGTGCCGCAGCGCGTCACGCCGCGGCACTTGCTGGTCAGTCTAGTACAAGATGACCTCAGTCACACGCGGCGACGGATCCAGCCGCAACGCCCTGGCAGACGACGTCCTTGGACACCCAGCCAGCGTCGATCACGACGTCGAGGTTGTCCTGGGTCACCGGGACCGGAGCAAGCAGCACTGCATTCATCTCGACGCCATTGGGGCCATCGGAGAATTTGGTTGCACCGGTGACTTCGTCCAGGGCTGCACCGCCGGCCAGTTCAACCGCAATTTCTGCGGCCTTTTTGCCCAGCTCGCGCGCATCCTTCCACACCGACACCGTCTGGGTGCCCAGCGCGATACGGTTGAGGGCGGCATGATCACCATCCTGCCCGGAAACCGGCACGGCACCGGCCAGTCCCTGCGCACTCAGCGCCGCGATGGCGCCACCGGCAGTACCGTCATTGGACGCCACAACCGCGTCCACCTCGTTATTGTTCGCGGTCAGGAACTGCTCCATGTTTGCCTGGGCAACTTCGGGGTTCCAGTTGTCTGTATAGGCTTCGCCGACATTGACGATGGCGCCGGAATCCACGGCTTCCTGGAGCACTTCCATCTGTCCGGCAAACAGGAAGTCGGCGTTCGGATCGGCCGAGTTGCCCTTGATGAAGACATAATTGCCCTCAGGCTGCACTTCGAACACACCGCGGGCCTGCATGCGGCCCACTTCCTTGTTGTCGAAAGTCAGGTAGAAGGCGTCTGGGTTCTCGATCAAACGGTCATAGCCGACCACCGGGATACCTTCGGCGACAGCCGCAGCCACGGCGGGGCCGATGGCATCGCTATCCTGCGCCAGAACGATCAGCGCATCTGCACCCTGGCTGATCAGGCTCTCGATGTCGGTCAACTGCTTGGACGCGGACGACTGGGCGTCTGCCGAGATGTATTCGGCGCCGGCAGCATCGAGCGCAGCCCTGATAGCGGCTTCATCAGTTTTCCAGCGTTCTTCCTGGAAATTGTTCCAGGATACACCGACGACAATCTGGTCCTGCGCGACAGCCGAGCCGATAAGCACGGTCGACGCCAGCAGGACTGCTGCAAACTTTTTCATATCTGTCCTCCCATGGGCAGATTTGCTGCCCGCAATGCAAGTTGGCGGCTTGTCCCCAACCGGGCGCCGCCTCCCTGCGCCCTGAGCATTATTTTTGCTGCTCGAAAAAAGGTCTCGCACGCGCCGCCGCGACATGTCAACGTCATTTTCGGGCCTCGAAGAAATTCGCGTGTTGCGATATGGCGTGCACAATGCTGTTTTGGAAATTGGGGTTGGGGGAGAAGGCCGCTTGACGCGAAACGTCAGCGATAGTGATAGCGTCCGGCGGCAAAATCGCGGACTGATCCTGGGTGCCCTGCGCTCGGGCGGCCCTCAGTCGCGCACTGCTTTGGCAGGTATCACGGGCCTTAGCCACGCCAGCGTCACAGCCATCATGCAGGACCTGCTTGCGCAGCGGATCGTTGAAGAGCTCACCAGCCCCGAGCGCACCGACGGGCGCATGCGCGGCAGGCCGGCCACCCTGGTTGGCTTCCAGCGCGCAGCCGCCTATGTGGCCCTTTTCGAGATCGACGTGAATCGCCTGCGCGCGTCGCTTGTCGATTATTCAGGTGTGCTGGTGGACCGGATAGAAACAGCCGTATCACCATCGACCTTTGCCGAAACACCGCCTGGTGACTTCTTCGCCGCGCATCTGGATAGCCTTCGCGGCCGTACCCCACAGGCCGCCCGGACACTCCGCCGCATCGCCATCAGTGTTCAAGGCATTCTCAACCCGGACAATAGTGGCCTCAAATGGTCGCCCATTGCCAGCCTGGCCGGGTCTTGCTTCGCGCATGACCTTGCCCGGGACTCGGGGTTGCCGGTCGCCCTCTACAAGCGTGGCCGTTTGTTGGCCGAAGGCACGCGCTGGCTCGACCCCGGCCTGCTTCAATCCAGCGTCGCCACGGTCTTTGTCGGCTCGACGGTCGCCATGGGCCTTAGCCTCCACGGCCATATCACCGGTCGCAGCGAAGGCGGCGCCACCGAATTCGGACATATGAACCATATGCCCAACGGCGCCCTTTGCCGTTGCGGCATGCGCGGCTGCATCGAGGCCTATGCGGCCGACTATGGCATCTTGCGCACCAGCTACTCGGTGCCCGACACGACGCCCCCTGCCCCCGCTGTACCTGCGCAGCAGTTCGATGCACTGATCCAGCGCGCAGAGGCCGGCGACCGAGACGCAACCCATGGCTTCAATCTGGCCGGCCGTGCCATCGGCTATGGGCTGAGCCGCATGATGGCCATGTTCGACCCCAGTCACATCCTTATTGTCGGACCCGGTGCGCGTGCTCTGGACTTGCTTAGGCCCGAAGTCGAGGCCGCGCTGGCCGCCTCCCTGGTCTGCAAGATCAATGGCCTGCCCAAGATTCTCGCTCACCCCGACGAGCGAGAGCCCATCTTCAGGGGCCTGATGATGAAGACCCTGTCGGCACTCGACCAGACCGACTTCGCTGCCCTCGAAACAGGCAGCCGGGTCTAACACGTTCACGCTGTCTGTAATCCAATGACTATTCTGGAGTTGACACCTGGCGCTGCAGTAAAGTCTGATCCTCATCACGCCAGTATCAAACATCAACTGGCGCGAGATAGCGGTTTTGAAATTGTGACACTGCCACTACAAATCTGACGCGCAGTATTTATCCGATAACGCCTGGACGATCGGAGCAGAAACTATGGCCAAGAAGGTAATTCCTGTCATTCTGGCCGGTGGCCAGGGCACGCGGCTCTGGCCGATGTCGCGCGTGGCGCGTCCCAAGCAGTTCTTGCCCCTCACAGGCCCCCTCAGCCTCTTCCAGAAGACGCTGCAGCGTGTGAACAATCCCTTGTATTCTGCCCCGCCCGTCGTCGTCACCAATGCGGAGTACCGCTTCCTTGTAGCCGAGCAGGCAGCCGAGGTCGAAATAGCGACCTCAAGCATTCTGCTGGAGCCCGTAGGGAGAAATACGGCCCTTGCCATGGCTGCTGCCGCGGCTCACGTCGTGCAATGCCACGGCGACGCCATCCTCCATGTCGTGCCTTCGGACCATGCGGTTGAAATCACTGAGGGATATCGGCTGGCAGTCAACCAGGCCATAATGGCCGCCGAGGCGGGCAAGCTGGTCACCTTCGGACTGGTACCGACCCATCCGGAAACAGCATTTGGCTACATCCAGGCGGATGCCAAGGTTGGCGCGGGCCCTTGCGCCGTGCAACGTTTTGTTGAGAAACCCAACATGCAGAGGGCCATTGAGATGCTCTCCGCCCGGGGACATTTCTGGAACTCGGGCATGTTCGTCCTGGACGCCGGCGCCTTTCTCAGTGAGTGCCGGAGGCTGGCGCCGCAGACCTTTGAGGCAGCACAAGCCGCGGTGGCTGGCGCCCGCGAGGACCTCGACTTCATACGGCTCGACGCACCCTCATTTGCGGACGCGCCGGATATTTCGGTCGACTATGCAATATTCGAGAAGACGGACAAGGCCGCGGTCGTAGCCGTCGACTTTCCCTGGTCGGACCTGGGCAGTTGGGACGCCGTGTGGAAGTCGGCTCAGCGCGATCCGTCCGGCAATGTCACGCAGGGCGCCGTTACCCTGGATGGCGTATCCGATTCCTTGGTCGTGACCGACCACGCCCATGTGGCGGTCAACGGCGTAGAGGATATTGCCGTAATCGCGACCAACGATGCGGTCTATGTCGGTCGGCTCTCGGACGCGCAAAAGGTTGGCGACATGGTTCGGCGCATGCGCGCCGACGCCGCAACCACCGGCCTGACCGAAGTGCATCGCACCGCATATCGGCCATGGGGTGGCTATTCATCGGTGCTCAGTGGTGACCGCTTCCAGGTCAAGCGCCTGTTCGTCAAGCCCGGCAGGAAACTCAGCCTGCAAAAGCATCACCACCGCGCTGAACATTGGGTGGTCGTGCGTGGCACGGCGGAGGTGACCATTGATGGCGCGGTCAGCGTAGTGACCGAAAACCAGTCGATCTACCTGCCGCCCGGCTGCGTGCATCGCCTCGCCAATCCCGGCAAAATCGACCTGGAGCTGATCGAGGTCCAGACCGGTTCCTACCTCGGTGAGGATGACATCATTCGCATCGAAGATGAATTCGGCCGCGTCTGACCCTGCGCGCCAGGCTGACCGGTACAATTGGCACCGGCCACACTCCGCGCCGTTTCAGAGCTTGAGGAAGGCGTGGAGCTGATCTGCCAGGACCTCGGGGCCCGCTTCGGCGCCATGCAATACCAGCTCGGCATTTTCAGGCGGTTCGAAGGGCGAGTCGATGCCGGTGAAATTCTTGATCTCGCCAGCACGCGCCCTCTTGTAGAGCCCCTTTGGGTCACGCGCCTCGCAGACCTCAAGCGGGGTATCCACATAGACCTCGGTGAAATCAGTATCCCCGGCAATCTCGCGCGCCAGCCGACGCTCTTTCTCGAACGGTGAGATGAAGGACACCAGCACGATCAATCCGGCATCGGCCATCAGCCGCGCCACTTCCGCCACGCGACGAATATTTTCTATTCGCGCTGCTTCTGTGAACCCCAGGTCCTTGTTCAGTCCGTGCCGGACATTGTCGCCGTCCAGGATATAGGCGTGCCGCCCTTCGGCAGTCAGCCGCTTCTCGAGCAGGTTGGCGACCGAGGACTTGCCTGAGCCCGAAAGACCCGTGAACCAGATGATACGGGGCGACTGCCCCTTCATCTGTGCACGCACCTCACGGTTCACGTCAAAGGACTGGTAGGTCAGGTTCTGGGCGCGCCGCAGGCCGAATTCGATGGTCCCTGCCCCAAGCGTGGCATTGGAGATCCGGTCAACCAGGATGAAGCCGCCAGTGCGCGCATTGCTGGCATAGGGATCGAAAGCAATCGGCTTGTCGGTGTTGAGCGTGACCGTGGCAACCTCATTCAGATCGATTTTGGTTGCCGCCGTCTGTTCCAGCGTATTCACATTGGTTCGGAACTTGAGGTCGGTGATCGTCGCCGGCACCGTCTGTGTGCCGATCTTGAGCAGATAAGAGCGCCCCGGATAGGCCGGCTCCTCGTTCATCCAGACCACCCTGGCCTGAAACTGGTTGGAATAGTCGAGAGTCTCACCCGGCCGCGACAGCACGTCGCCACGCGAGATATCCACTTCGCGATCAAGCACCAGCGTCACCGCCTGCCCGGCAACGGCGTGGTTCAGATCCCCATCCATGGTGACAATTCGGCTGACGACGGCCGGTTTGCGCGATGCAGCAATCAGCACCTCGTCGCCCACTGCTATCGTCCCCGATGCAACCGTTCCGGAGAACCCGCGGAAGTCGAGGTTTGGCCGGTTAACCCACTGCACCGGAAAGCGAAATTTCTCCCTCGTACGATCCTCGGAAACGTCGATGGTTTCGAGATAGGGCACCAGCGCCTCGCCCTCATACCAGGGCGTATTCTCGCTGGGGCGCAGGATATTGTCCCCCTGCAAGGCAGACACCGGAACGGCGGCCAGCGTCTTGAATCCCAAAGGCTCAGCGAAGGCACGATACTCAGCCACGATGCGATCAAACGCTTCCTGGTCGTAATCCACCAGGTCAATCTTGTTGACCACCAGCACCACATGCTTCACCCCGATCAGCGAGAGAATGAAACTGTGCCGCCGGGTCTGGGTCAGCACACCCTTGCGCGCATCGATCAGCACCAGGGCCAGCTCGGCATTGGAGGCGCCCGTCGCCATGTTGCGCGTATACTGCTCATGGCCTGGCGTGTCGGCCACAATGAACTTGCGCTTGTCGGTCGAGAAGAACCGGTAGGCCACATCGATCGTGATGCCCTGCTCCCGTTCGGCGACCAGGCCATCTACCAGCAGCGAGAAATCGATACCCTCATCGCCCACCGTGCGATTGTGACTTTCCTTCTTGAGGCTCGCCAACTGGTCATCAAGGACAAGCTGACTATCGTAGAGCAACCGCCCGATCAGAGTGGACTTGCCGTCATCGACGCTGCCGCAGGTGAGAAACCGCAAGAGCGATTTTTCTGTCTGCTGGGCGAGCCAGAGATCCAGGCTGTTATCGGCAGTGGCAGGAATTGCGGACATGGCTAGAAATACCCTTCCTGCTTCTTCTTCTCCATCGAACCAACGCTATCGCTGTCGATCAGGCGCCCCTCGCGTTCCGAAGTACGGCTTGCCTGCATTTCCATGATGATGGAGGGCAGATCAGCGGCGTCAGAGCGGATGGCGCCCGTCAGCGGGTAGCAGCCCAGTGTGCGGAACCGCACCACTTCTTGCTTGGGCGTTTCGCCCGGATTGAGCGGCAGACGCTCGTCGTCGACCATAATCAGCGTGCCGGAACGCTCGACCACCGGACGCGGACGAGCGAAATAGAGCGGCACAATGGGGATTTGCTCGGAATAGATGTAGGTCCACACGTCCAGCTCGGTCCAGTTCGAAATCGGGAAAACCCGCATGCTTTCGCCTGGATTAAGCCGTGTATTGAACGTCCGCCACAGCTCCGGTCGCTGGTTCTTGGGATCCCAGGCATGGCTGGCATTGCGATGTGAGAAAACGCGCTCCTTGGCGCGTGACTTTTCCTCGTCACGCCGCGCCCCGCCAATGGCCGCATCGTAGCGCCCCGCCGTCAGGGCCTGGCGCAGGGCCGCCGTCTTCATGATGTCTGTGTAGCGCGACGACCCGTGATCGAACGGATTGATGCCATCGCGCACGCCATCCTGATTGGTGTGGGTGATCAGATCGAACCCGTATTCCTCCGCGGTCCTGTCGCGGAAAGCGATCATCTCACGGAATTTGAACGTCGTATCGACATGCAAAAGCGGGAACGGAATCTTGCTCGGAAAGAACGCCTTGCGCGCCAGGTGCAGCAAGACGCTCGAATCCTTGCCGATCGAATACATCATCACCGGCCGCTCAAAGCTTGCCGCAACCTCGCGCAGGATCTCGATGCTCTCAGCCTCAAGGGTCTGCAAATGCGTCAGTCGATTCTGGTCCAACACTCTTATCCGGAACTGGGGCCTGGCGGCGGAGATTTGACCAGGTTTCGTACCCTTCTGCACCCTCGTCCAGCAACCCGAAATATGCCTGAATCGCTGGCACTACAGGGGCTTGAGGCAAATTTGTGCACCAACGGGGCGGCGCGTATGAAAGCCCACCCCAAGCGCCTTGGCCGCCGCATCGCACGATGCGCGCGTCCCGCGATTGGCGAAAAAAAAGTTCACCGGCGTTCGGCCGGCACAGAGCTCGGAGATGCGCATTTTTATCTGTTGTGCGATCGCCCCACTCGGTGATAAACGGCACCGCAATGCCGGTATAGCTCAGTTGGTAGAGCACCTGATTTGTAATCAGGGGGTCGCGGGTTCGAACCCTGCTGCCGGCACCACACTTCCTCATATTACTCTCAATAGCGCGCCGCAGACTTGGGCAGGATGATGGACCAGACAACGCGGCTGGGCCATCGCGGAGCAACGCCTTTGGCCCGCGCGTATCGGATCATTTCGTATAATAGCGGCAAGATCGTCCGTTCGAGCAAAGTTGGAAAGAGAGGCCTCGTCTGTTCCAATTTATGCAACTATCGTTGGATCAATTGCGCTTTTGGCAGGCAACGCCGTCTGCCATGTTGCTTCCCATAAGGGAGGAAAACATGACCAAAGCTTATCCATTTCGCGCCATCGCGCTTGCGGCCCTGATGAGTGTTGCGCCGATGAGCACGGCCCTCGCCGGCAAGGCGGACAACACCTTGAATGTCAGCTTCAGCGAAGAAATTCTCGAACTCGACTACAACTACACGACCAAGCGGGAATACATCATCATTTCTGACCTGATCGACGACACGCTGTTCAGCGTCGATCCTGAGACCAATGAGTATCTGCCGGCCCTGGCTTCGGGCTACGAATATATCGACGACCGCACGATCGAAGTGACTCTGCGCGACGATATCACCTTCCACAATGGCCAGAAGCTGACCGCCGCGGACGTCGCTTACACATATAACTGGATGATCGACCCGGAAAGCGAATCCAATGCCGGCGCCACCCATGAGAGCTGGCTGGAAAGCGTGGAAGCTGTCGATGAACTGACCGTGCGTTTCCACCTGCTCAATGATTACCCGCTGGCCATTCGCGATCTTGCCAGCCGCGTGCGCATCCGCCCCGAAAACACCTATCACGTAAACGGAGAAGTGGTCCGCAATGCTGCCGCGCTGGAGCCCGTTGGCCTTGGCCCCTACAAGGTGGCTTCCTTCGAGCCCGGCCAGGAGCTGATCCTGGAGCGCTATGAGGGCTATTATGCCGACAGCCCCAAGGGCGATCCTGCCATTGAAAGGATTGTCATCCGCACCATCCCCGATATCGGCACGCAGCAGGCCGAGCTGATGAGTGGTGGCGTCGACTGGATGTATAATGTGCCGCTGGACGTGGCCCAGAGCATGCGGGCGACTCCGGTCGCCGAACATCTCTCCGGCCCCGACCTGCGCGTGGCTTTCATCGTCCTCGATGCTGCTGGCTACACAGATCCCGAAGGCCCGTTGACCAATCAGCTGGTCCGCCAGGGCATGAATCACGCGATCAACAAGGCCGATATCGCCCAATACCTCGTCGGCGGTTCGGCAGAGGCGATCCATACGCCCTGTCACCCGGCCCAATTTGGCTGCGTCACCGACATCGCCAACTACGAATACAATCCGGAGCGCGCAAAGGAGCTGTTCGCCGAAGCGGGCTACCCCGACGGCTTCCCGCTCGACCTCTGGGCCTATCGCGAACGCCCCATGGCCGAGGCAATTGCGGCTGATCTCGAACTGGCCGGTGTCGATGTCAATCTGCGCTACGTACAGCTTGAATCGCTCAATCAGGCGCGCGCCAACCGCGATATTCCGGCCTATATCGGCACCTGGGGTTCCGGTGGCACCGCCGACACGGCGGCCATTGCCTCGATCCACTTCAACGAGACCACCGACCGCAATTTGTCGGGCGACGCCGAACTGTCGCGGCTCGTGCAGGCGGCCGAGGAAACCAGCGATCAGGACGAGCGCCTCGCCATCTATACCGAAGCCGTAAACCTGATCGCGGACCAGGCCTATTGGGTGCCGATCACCAGCTATTCGGTCAACTACCTGGTGAGCCCTGATCTCGACTTCCCGCTCAGTGCCGATGGCCTACCCCGGCTTTATCAGGCAAGCTGGAAGTAACCGGCCCAGGGCCCAGGGACCGGCGCGGGCTTAGCCGCGCCGGTCGAAGATCGGATTACAGCCATGTTCAGATACATTCTCCAGCGCGGGGCTTTGGCTTTGGCCGTCGCCTTGGTGGTGTCCTTTGCCACCTTCATGCTGCTCAATTTCGCCAGTGACCCGGCCTCCGCCATCGCTGGTGAAGACGCAACCCAGGAAGTGGTCGAGCGTATTCGCCAGGCCTATGGCTTTGATCGGCCGGTTCTGGTCCGCTATTTCGAGTGGCTCGGCGGGGTCGCCCAGGGCAATTTTGGCGAAAGCTATTATTGGAATAAGGCTGTGGGGCAGCTCGTGCTGGAACGGGCACCGGTTACGATCACTTTGGCCCTGTCGGCACTTTTCGTCACCATCGTCATCGCCATTCCACTCGGCGCGATGGCTGCGCTCAATCCCAATAGCTGGGCTGATCGCTTCGCATTGACCTTCGCCGTCTCAGCGCAGGCCATGCCCAATTTCTGGCTCGGCCTGCTGCTGATCATCCTGTTTGGCGTCATGGTACCCATCCTGCCCATTTCGGGCGACAGCACCTGGCAGCATTTCGTGCTGCCCGCCTTTGTGCTCGGCTCAAGCTCGGTGCCTGCGGTCATGCGCCTGACCCGTACCGGCCTGATCGAGGTGATGGAATCAGACTATATCCGAACGGCCCGTTCCAAGGGCTATCGCGGCCTCTCGCTCCTCACCCGCCATGCCATGCGCAATGCCTTGCTGCCCGTGGTGAGCGTCCTCGCGGTCCAGCTCGGGCAGAAATTCGGTGGCTCGGTAATCACCGAATCCGTATTTGCCATCAACGGCCTGGGGCGGCTTGCACTGCAGTCGATCCTCGGGTCGGACATCCCCACCGTGCAGATGCTGATTTTCATTTTCGCCATCACCTTCGTTCTGATGAACCTGCTGGCGGACCTTCTCAATGCTGCCCTGGACCCAAGGATCCGCATCGGATGAGTGTCGAGACAGACCCCCAACTGCTTCCCGAGGACCTGCTCGCCCCCTCCCCGCGCAGCCAGCTCCTGCACCGCGCCCTGTCCCACAAAGGCCTGCTCATCGGCGGCTTCATTGTCGGTACGCTGATCCTTGTGGCGCTGTTTGCGCCCCTGTTGGCACCGCACGACCCATATGCACAATCCCTTGCCAAACGGCTCCTGCCGCCAGCCTGGGAAGCAGGCGGCTCCTGGGATCACATTCTGGGAACGGATCAGGTCGGCCGCGACTATCTCAGCCGATTGATCTACGGGACGCAGGTATCGCTCATCATCGGCTTCGGCGCCGCCTCTGTTGGCCTGGTGATAGGCGTCACGCTGGGCGTTTGCGCCGGTTATTTCGGCGGCTGGATCGATACGGTGGTTTCATTTGTACTCACCGCACAGCTTGCCCTGCCCGGCCTGCTGCTCGCCATGGCGCTGGTCTTCATCATCGGCCCGTCGGTCTGGGTGGTCATCGGCATCATCGGCGTCCTGCACTGGACCTATTATCTGGTTGTGACGCGTTCAGCGACGCAGCGTCTCAAATCGCAGGACTTCGTGGCCGCCGCCAATGCCATGGGCGCCAGCCGCTGGCAGGTGCTGCGCAGCGAAATCCTGCCCAATGTATCAAGCCAGATCATCGTCATCTTCACCTTCGAGCTGGGCATCGCCATCCTGGCGGAATCCTCGCTCTCCTTCCTCGGCGTTGGCATTCAGCCTCCGATCCCCTCTTGGGGCCTGATGATCGCAGAGGGCAAGCAGGCGCTGTTCTTCCGCCCCAGCCTCGTCCTGTTTCCCGGCCTGATGCTGTTCTTGCTGGTCATTGGCGCCAATCTGCTCGGTGACGGGCTGCGCGACGTCACCTCACCGCAGGGGAGGAACTGACCATGCTCGACAATCGCACAATTCTCTCCGTACGCGACCTCGAGGTCGTTCTGCCGACGCCTGCAGGGCCACTTAGAGCAGTGCGCAGCACCAGCCTCGACCTCAAAGCCGGCGAAGCCATTGGTATTGTAGGGGAATCCGGGTCTGGCAAGTCGATGACCGCCCTGGCGCTGATGCGGCTATTGCCACGCAATGCCCAGGTCAAGGCCGAAGCCATCACCCTTTGCGGCGACCGGCTGGGCGCAATGAGTGATCGGCAATTTGCCAATGAGGTTGCCGGGCAGAAAGTCTCCATGATCTTCCAGGAGCCCATGACCTCACTCAATCCGGTCTATTCCATTGGCCGGCAGATGACCGAGGCGGCAACGCGCATTGGCCGGCTCAGCCAGGCCGCCGCCCACGATAGGGCCATAGAACTGCTCGCCAAGGTCGGCATTCCCGACCCCGCCGGGCGCCTGCAACAATTCCCGCACCAGCTTTCGGGCGGACAACGCCAGCGCGTGATGATCGCCATGGCGCTGATGAACGAGCCGGACCTGATTATCGCAGATGAGCCAACGACCGCGCTTGATGTGACCGTGCAGGCTCAGATCATGGACCTGCTTGCCGATCTCCGCCGCGAATTCGGCATGGCGATGATCCTGATCACCCATGACCTGGCCGTGGTCGCCTCCACGGTCGACAAGGTAGCGGTGATGTATGGCGGGGAGATCGTCGAACAGGGCAGCTGCGACGAGGTCCTGCACCACCCGCTCCATCCCTATACGCGCGGGCTTCTCGCCAGTGCGCCCAAAATCTCGGACGTACCGCGGCGGCTCGGAGCGATACCCGGCATTGTGCCCTCGCTGATCGGCGACGTGACCTATTGCGTCTTCGCTTCCCGGTGCCCCCAGGCACGGGCCGAATGCCGGTCACAGCGCCCACCTTTGCGCGAGCTTGGTGCGCGCAACTATGCCTGCGTGCTGACCCCCGAAGAGGTCGCTGCCCTGCCTCCTGCGCAGCCGGAAATCGAGATGCCCCCGCTCAAGGCGGCGCCTGATGCCGTGCTCATGCAGGGGCGCGGCATCGAAAAAGTCTTTGACATCAAGCGCTCGATCTTTGCCCGCACGCGACAATTGCATGCGCTGGAGGATGTCTCGATCGACATTCGCCGCGGTGAGACCTTTGCGCTGGTCGGCGAAAGCGGGTCAGGCAAGACGACACTTGCCAAGATCCTGCTTGGCCTCAACCCGGCGACCAATGGCCAAGTCCTGCTCGAGGGCGAACCCATCGCCGCCATGGACCGGCTCAAGCGCGCCAGGCTGATGCAGCCGATCTTCCAGGACCCATACTCTTCCCTCAATCCGCGCCACACCATCGCCCGCCTGATCGGCCGGCCGCTCGAAATCCACGGTATTGGCGATGCGCAGAGTCGGGAGGCCGCTGTCGTCGAGGTGATGGAACGGGTGGGCCTGCCCAGCCGGGTCATGCACAACTATCCCAACCAGATGTCGGGCGGGCAACGCCAGCGCGTGGCCATCGCCCGCGCCCTCGTGATGAAGCCGGCCCTGTTGGTCTGCGATGAACCGACATCGGCGCTCGATGTCTCGGTCCAGGCGCAGATCCTCAACCTGCTTTCGGATCTGCAGCGCGATCTGGGACTGACCTATCTGCTCATCACCCACGATATCGGCGTGGTGCATCAGGTCGCCTCACGCATCGCGGTGATGTATCTGGGCCAGATCGTTGAAATGGGTGATGCCACCGATGTGCTCGCGGCCCCCCGGCATCCCTATACGCAATTGCTGCTCTCATCGGTTCCCGAACTCAATGGCATCAGCAAGCCGCGGCGGCCCGGCTCGGCCATCGTCTCCAACCCGCTCGACCTGCCGTCAGGCTGCCGTTTCTCGGAACGCTGCGCCTATGTTGTCGATGCCTGTCGGGCTCAGATGCCCGAACTGCGTCCGGCTCATGCCGGTCCGCAATTAACTCGCTGTATTCGCGACGAGGTGGTCACCCATGACCTTTCATGATGCTGGCCTGACGCCGCAAACCCTGTTCTCCCGCACAAATCTTTGGCAGGCTTGGCTCGATGTCGAAGCGGCCATGGCCCAGGCCCAGGCCGAAATTGGCATGATCCCGCAATGGGCGGCAGACGAAATTGCCAGCAAGGCACGGCTCGAGCTCTTCGATCTGGAGGCGCTGGAGCGGTCGGTTGCCGAAACCATGGCGCCAATCGTTTCGCTCGTACGCGCTTTGACCGACGTTTGCGGAGACGCCGGACGCTATGTCCATTGGGGCGGCACCACGCAGAACATCATGTCTACCGGCCTCATTCTGCTGGTACGGCGGGGCCATAGTCAGATGCTCGGTCACCTGGCCGGCGCCATCGACACATTGGGCATCTGGGCAGAAGAACACGCTGAAACTCTCATGGCCGGGCGGACCAATAACCGGCACGCCCTGCCGATCAGTTTTGGCTTCAAGGTGGCGGGCTGGATCGAAGAACTCTCGCGCCAGAACCAGCGGTTTGCGGAATGCGAAAAGCGCGTGTTCTCGCTCTATTTTGGAGGAGCCATCGGCGCCATGCATTCCTTTGACGGGCGCGGCACCGATTTGGCACAGGCGCTTGGCCGCCGGCTGGCGCTTGATACTGTCCTTGTGCCCTCGCGCGCCTCGATCGACAGCCAGGCCGAATATGTGGCCGCGCTGGGGCTGTTCGCTATGGCCGCCGGCCGCATCGGCAATGAGCTTTATAGACTCATGGCCAATGAGTTGGACGAAGTGGCTGAACTGCTGGCTGAAGGGGTGATCGGCAGCTCCACCATGCCGCACAAGATTAATCCCAAGCATGTTGTGCATCTGATTTCCACGGCCGCACAACTGCGCTCCCGGGTGGCGCCAGCCCTTGAGGCAGGCCTTCCCGGCCATGAGGGCGATGCACCAAGCAACCAGTTAATGTCGCGGACCCTCGAAAGCGCCTGCATGTTGGGCTGGGAGCTGGCGCAAAGACTGGAGTCCACCCTGGCCCGGATCGAAATCCGCCCCCAATCCATGTCGGACAATCTGGCATTGAGCGCCAATGTCATTGCTTCAGAGAACCTGATGATGGTGCTGGCGCCAAAGATTGGCCGCACGCGGGCGCATGACGTGGTGCACCACACTGTCGCCGACGCTACCGCCAGCAACCGCCCACTGGTCGATTTGCTGCTCGATCTTCCAGAGGTTGCAGATCAGATCAGCCGGGATGCGCTTGAGCGCGCGCTCGACCCGGCCAATTATCTGGGGGAAAGCGCGACCATCGCCAGACAGTCGGCCGCGCTTGCGGCAGAACTGTCTATGGAGCTACGGCGGCGCTCGGCCAGTTGAGTGCTGCCGCGCAGAACGGGGAGTGCGCCGCGTGAGCCAGTATCACAGCTTTGATCCCGCAAAGGGCCACGGCCTGCCGCATGATCCGATCAAGGCCATCATTGCGCCACGGCCCATCGGCTGGATCTCATCGGTCGGTGCTGCCGGGCACGTCAATCTGGCGCCCTACAGCTATTTCAACATCTTCAGCCACAAGCCGCCGATCCTGATTTTCGGCAGCGAGGGCCGCAAGGACTCTGTCTCCAATATCGAGGAGACGCGCGAATTCGTCTTCAACCTTGCGACACGCGATCTTGCCGAGCGCATGAACCAGTCGTCCGGCGCCTATCCACCCGAGGTCGATGAATTCGACAAGGCCGGGCTGACGCCAGTACCCAGCGCGGTGGTTGCCGCCCCGCGCGTGGCCGGTGCAGCCGCTTCCATGGAATGCAAGCTGCTCGAAATCCGCCAGTTGCTCGATATCGATGGCCAGCCGGTTTCAAGCCACCTGGTCATCGGCCAGGTCGTGCGTGTCCATATTCGTCAGGACCTGCTTGTCGATGGCATGTTCGATATCGTCCGGGCCGGCACCATTGCACGCTGCGGCTATCGCGGCGACTATGTTGCGGTGACCGAAACCTTCGAAATGCTGCGCCCCAGGCTGGATTAGGCCTGCTCCGCGCGCGACCGGGGACATCGTCTTGAATCTGAGATCGCTGCGCATCTTCCGCCGCATCGTCACCCTGGGCTCGCTGGCTCAGGCATCCCGTGAGCTCAATATTTCGCCCTCGGCCGCCAGCCGGCTGATTTCCCTGCTCGAATCCGAGCTGAACCTGACCCTGTTCGCCCGTCACAAGCGCCGTCTTGAACTGACCGAGGAGGGAGACCGTTTTTATCGGGAGACCGAGCATATTCTGCGCGGACTGGACGAAATGGGCGCGGTTTCCCAAGACATCCGGCAACAGACCAACAATCGGTTGCGCTTGGTCACAGCGGCACCGCTGGCCATGGGGGTTATCGCGCCGACCCTGGCACTGATGCGCCAGCAGGGCATGGCCTTCGAGTGCGATATCAATGTCGAAACACGCTTCGGCATCGAGAGCAAGGTTGCTGCACGAGCCTATAATTTCGGCATCATCTCCGTACCCCTCGAAAATGCCATTGTTGAGCTGACGGTTGAACCCTTCCTGGAGGCGCGGATCGGCGTACTGATGCGGGCGGATCATCCGCTGGCTGACCGGAGTACGATCAGCCCCGAAGATATTGTCGATCAGCCGCTGGTTGCCCTGCGCAAGGGGCAACGTTGGCGGGCCCGAATGGACGAGGTGTTTTCCGGGGCGGGCCTGTCGCCACCCATTCCATACGAAACCACCTCAACGCCAGTAGTCACTCAGTTGGTGCGCGACGGGCTGGGACTGACCATCGTCGACCGGGTCTGTGGGCGCATCCTGGAGGGCGAACCGCTGGTGCTTCGGCCCCTGGCGCAAGAGCGCTGGGTCACCTACGCCACAATTCATCCACGCGGACCACGCCCCTCCCTTGAGCAGCACTTCGTTCGCAGCATGCAGGAGTTCGTCGATGCCGAACGACACCGAAGCCCTGACATCGCTGCCACCTTGCGCCTGATGTGAACCGAACAGCCCCTGTTCCAGCCGGGGTAACGCAATCGGCGAACGCGACCTCCGGCGCTCACTTAGAGGCGTCCAGTGTCTCAACACCCTGCAAAATAAGCAGGCCGTCAGAACAGCCAAGTTAACCCGCCAGAATATTTCGTTGTTGTCTCTGCGGGACGCAACTTAACCTAGAAAAGTGCCAACCCCTTGACCGCGTTCAAAAGATAAAGTCCTTTGCAAGAATTGACTGTCGGGGGCGTCGGTGAAAAATGCTTAGATTGACCGAGCTTTCTCTGGCTTTGGTCCTTGCCCTGATCTGCATTATCGGCGGCTCTCTCGCTGCCATCAGGGAATTGGCCGCAGTACCCCCGAAATTGAGCGCACAGAGCCTCGCCGCGCTGACTGAGGCCACCAACCCCACGGCAATAGCAGGTGTGTCCTATTCCGCGCACCAGGGCGGACTGACGCTCTGCCTCGAAGCCCTGCGCCATCCGAACGCGCTGAGCCTGCGGTTTCTCGATGAACAGCAGAAATTGCAATTGGATCAGAAATGCGCCGATCTGGCCGCGGCGCTGACCGCGGCGTCGCCCCTTGACGCACATGCGTGGCTGGTTGGGGCAATGGCCGCGGCGAAAAAAGGATCATGGCAGCGCGTGGATGCTGATCTGAGCGCCTCTCAGGCAGCCGCCCCGACGCAGAATTGGCTAGCCACCATACGGCTCGAACTGGGCCTCTCGCATCTCGATCAGCTTGGTCCGACCGCAATCGAGGCCCTGGAGATGGATGTCGGCATGCTTGCCGGCACTGAGCCGGGCGCACGTCTATTGGCGGAACACTATGTGTCGCTGCCCGCTGCGCGCGATTTCATTGAATCCCGTCTGGAGACCGAGCCGCCCTTGATACAGCGACGGTTCGTCAGCACCGTTGCGCGGGCTGGACAATAACCCATGACCCAAAAGCGAACCGCTCCTTCTCTCACGGGCCCAGTGTCCCGGCGTGGCGGCCCGGCCAGGTTGCACTTGTTCACCTCGATGGCACTGGTGCTCATGGTGGCGGCAGTTCCACTGCCCTTTGCCAGTGCCCGTCCGCTCTATTGGGCGATCTGGTCTGTCTATCTCGGTCTCGTCGCGCTGACATATGCCGTGGTCATGTTGGCCGGGAAACACCAATGGCGTGTTCCGCCCAATGTCATCTGGCCAGCAGCGCTGTTGTTCCTGGCAACCTACGCCTATCTGGCCATCCAGCTCGTCCCGCTTGGCAGCTTCCCGCTGCCCGTCCGGGATGGTGTTTCACTCGGCACCGCCCAAATATCGGTGTCACCGAACATGACACTGCTGACGCTGCTCAAGCAGCTCACCTATGGCTTGCTCTTTCTGCTGTTCATGCAGGTGTCGGCAAACAGTCGGCGACGCCAATTGATATCTTATGCTCTGCTCGCAATCGTCCTAGGCTATGCTCTTTATGGCATTGTTGGTCTGCAATCGGGCGACACGATATTGGGCATGCCCAAATGGGCCTATCTGGGCTCTGCCACCTCCACCTTTGTAAATCGCAACGCGTTCGCAACATTTCTTGGCATGGGCGCTATGATTGCGCTGGGTCGCGCTTGCGCCCTCGTCGTCCGGCAGTCCCAGCGCCACAAGAGCGATGGCCTGATCAAGCACCTCGTCAGCGAACTGATCCTGCATATCGTGGCCTACCTGTTCCTCCTCACGGTTCTGGTTGCCACCCAATCCCGCATGGGGCTCGTCGCCACAATTGCCGGCTCCATCGCGATTCTGGTTCTCACGCTGGCGACCACGCGCAAGTTGCGCCAGCTCACCTGGTTAGTGCCGGCGATGATCGTGCCGATCGCCATCGCCCTCATTCTCTACGGAGACGGGCTGCTCAGCCGGATTGGCGATGATCAATTGTCCACCAGCAACCGGTTGCTCATCTACCAGCAGGCCTTGGATCTGCTCCGCCTTCGTCCATTAACAGGTTTTGGCGGCGGCAGTTTCGAACAGGCCTTCCAGCTCGTTCACACCCTGCCACTCAGTCCTGAATACGTATGGGCTTACGCCCATAGCACCTACCTCACCCTGTGGACTGAGATGGGTCTCTTGGTTGGAACGCTGCCGATGCTGGGGATCGGGTATCTCGCCTGGAAAATTCTACGTTCTTTAAGGGGGACCCTGAAGGGATGGGCAACCAAGGCCACTTCTATTGGCGCAACTACTGTTTGCAGCACACACGCTCTGGTCGATTTCAGCCTGGAGATACCCGCTGTTACCGTTTTGTTTGTAGCTTTACTGGCATTAGGCATATCCGCAGCAACGACTTCTGACTGAAAGGCCGGGATGTCATGGTTTTGAGTAGACTGCTTGGGCTGATCGGGGGCGGCGATGGACAATCACCGCGCAACTGGCAGCATCTGGTCGAGCCGAACTGGCCGCCGGCTATCTATGCCATCGGCGACATTCATGGCTGCATCGACCAACTCACCGATCTTGAAGCCAAAATATGTGCTGACGCCGCGTCCTATGAGGGTGATTGCTGGATTGTCTATCTCGGTGACTTTCTGGATCGCGGCCCTGACTCAGCCGCCGTACTCGACCGCTTGATCGATCCACCTCCGGCCGGTATCCGGCGCATCTGCCTGGCCGGAAACCACGAGGCCATGGCCCTCGAATTCTTCAATGCACCGCGCGCCAATGCCCATTGGCTTCAATTTGGCGGTGACACGACGCTCGCTTCCTACGGTATCCAGCAATCCGCATGGTCCGGAGCATCTGCCCGCGCCCTCGGAGACATCGTCAGGAGCCACATTCCACGCGAACATCTCGATTTCCTGCGTGACCTGCACCTGACCTTGTCCGTACCGGGCAACGTCTTCGTGCATGCGGGGCTCAGGCCCGGCATTGCGCCTGACCAGCAGTCAGAGTCGGACCTGCTCTGGATCAGAAGCGACTTCTTTGACGCTCCTCCCACGCCCGGGCTCCGGGTCGTTCATGGTCATACTCCTGGCCCTGCCGTTGTTCAGGCCGAAGGACGCATTTGCGTCGATACCGGGGCTTTTGCCACTGGCATCCTCAGTGCCGTAAGACTGACACCGGATGGCGCCATAAATATCCTTCAGTCCTCAATTTCCCCGACGTCGGGACCACAAGGTTAGCATCCTCTTTGTAACCTCACTCTATTATCGCACCCACAACACGACCTCAGGCATCAGCCTGCAAGCGTGACCCCAGACTTGCGGAACAAGGTTTTCTTCAATGGACCACAGTGAATTTGAACTTCGTAGCATCTTCGGACTTCTGCGAAGACAGTTCCGCTTGATCCTGACGACAATCGTCGCTGTGATGAGCCTGGCTGCAGTCATCGCCTTCTCGCTAACCCCGGTTTACACCTCTTCGGCGCTGATCATGGTGGATCCGAGCAACAAGGATCTGCTCGACCCGCAGAACCAGATCAACAGCGCCAGTGCGGACAGTGCCAGAATTGACTCCGAAGTCGAACTGGCCCGGTCAGACAGCGTCTTGCTCAAGGTTATCCAGGAGAAAAATCTAATTGCCGATCCCGAGTTCGGGGTTTCGCTGGGGACTTGGGCCCGGATCCTGAGCTTCCTGCGCCTGGCGGAACCGACGCTGCCCTCGGGCGAAGATGCTGTCAATCAGACCCTGTCCAAGCTGCGCGGCGCGATCCATGTCCAGCGGCGCGCCCTGACCTATCTCATTTCCATCCAGGCAAGCGCGGAAAATCGTGCACTCGCGGCGGATTTGGCAAACGCTGTCGCCCAGACCTACATTGCTGACCAGGTTGACGCCAAGATCGAGGGCATTCTGGCCTCCCGCGACATCCTGCAGGCGCGAGCCGAGCAAGCCCGCCAGGCCATTGTGGCCTCGGAGAATAGCTTCGATGACTTCGTCGAAAGTAATATTGCAAGGATCAGCCAGGATAGTGGACGCACCGATCTGATCGCCCTGCAGCGCCAGATCGATGAACTGCGTTCGTCGCGCACGCAGAACAGCTCGTTGGTGAGCTCTATGCAGATGGCCCTGCGTACACAGGACCTCGAAACAATTGTCAGCGACCTGCAGTCCGATGCGATTGCTGAACTGGACCAGCAACGCGCCGATCTGCTCGCCAACCTGGAAAGCGCTGCGGATGGCACGCCAACCGCCATCAATCTCAGGGACGAACTCGCTGCCATCGAGCAGCGCATGCTGGAGGAAGCGCGGATTGCAACGACCAGCCTGGCCGACCAGATCCAGGAAAGCCAGGACACTGAGGATACGCTGCGCCAATCACTCAGATCCCTGGTGTTGGACCAGTCCTTGTCAGCCGATGTCCTGACTGAGCTCTATGAACTCCAGCGCGGCTCGGAAATCGCTCGGCGCCAATATGAAACACTTCTCTCGCGCATTCAGGACGTCGAAGCCCAGGCTGATCTGCAGATTGCCGATAGCCGTGTTGTCTCTCCAGCTCTCGCGCCGCAATATGCAGCCTTTCCGAACAAAACCCTGATCCTGGCTCTGGCCGGGTTCTGTGCAATTCTGCTCGGTCTCGCCCTCGCCTTCCTCTATGAGAACCTGATTGGTGGCTTTACTGGTGACGAGCAACTCGCCCAGGTTCTCAAGCTGCCAGTGGCGGCAACGGTGCCCCGGCAGCGGGCCAAGTCGGAAAGGGAGAGCCTCGCCAATACGGTGGTCACCGCTCCCCTGTCGGGATTCTCGGAATCTATCCGGCGCATCCGCGCCAATGTCGACCAGTCGGTCCGCCATGCCAGCCCCGACAAGCCCCCGGCAACAAAGGTGATCATGGTCACCTCCACCGCGCCCAATGAAGGCAAGACCACTCTCTCGCTGTCGCTTGCCCGCTCTTATGCCCTGACCGGTCAGCGCACCCTGATCATCGATTGCGACCTGAGAAAGCCGAGCCTGCACCGCCATCTCAACATCGAGTCCTCGACCGGCCTGTTGGACTATCTCAGTTCAGATGGCGACGGCGTTGCACTGCAATCGATCATTTCCAGCGATCCGCTGACTTCAGTCACCACCATTCTTGGCGCGCGCCGCAGCAATCTGCCGACCGACCAATTGCTCAGCGCCGTTTCATTCGCCAGATTGATAAGAGCAGCGCGCAACAGTTTCGAAGTCATCGTGCTCGATACCCCACCGGTCGGCCCGGTCATTGACGGGCACTACGTGGCCCCCCATGCGGATGCCATTGTCTTCGTGACCCGCTGGGCAACGACCTCGCAGTCCGATGTGCGCAAGGCCGTGACCGGATTGATGGCGGCGCGCCAGCCCGATACTCAGGTGCTGGCCGTCCTCAATCAACAGGACGAAACGCGCTCCGCCTACTACAGGCGCTACGGCAGCTACTACTCCTACACCTCCGACTAGGTCGAAGCCTTCCGGAAAGGTCAGGACATGCGTGTATTGCATTTCGCCGAGAGCTATCATGGCGGCATCGCCAGCTACCTCAATGAGCTGCTGCCCCGCCAGGGGACGGCCTATGACAGCATATCTGTGCTGGTGCCGGAACAGCAGGACACGCTGATCAGGCCGCATGATCGGCTGAAAATTCACACCTACCCCCCCTCACGTCGTCGCCTGAGTTCCCTGTTGGGGGTCCGTAGCCACCTGCAACGGCACCTCCAGTCCAATCGCTATGACATCGTGCACCTGCATAGCTCGTTCGCTGGCGCGATAGGCCGCTCGATCCGCTCGAGGGGCGCAGCCATAGTCTATTGCCCGCATGGCTGGGCCCAGGGAATGCGAACCTCCGCCCCCGCGCGGGCCGCCTATGGCATGGTCGAAAACGTGCTGTCTCGACGAACCGATGCGATCATCAACATTTCGCATAGCGAAGAACGTCACGCTCGCGCGGCCCGGGTCGCATTGGACAAATGCCACCTGGTGCACAATGGCATCAGCGACGCACCGTTCACCCCGCTTCCGGCGGGCACCAAACTCAAGCGGCTGCTGTTTGTCGGGCGCTACGACCGCCAAAAAGGCGCAGACTTGCTGGTCGGCATCGCTCCGTCTCTGCGCGAGCGCGGCATTACCCTGACGATGATCGGAGGAGCGGTGATCGGCAAACCCGCGGTCGCCACCATCCCGGAAGATGTCGATCATCGCGGCTGGCAACCACCCGACGCCGTCGCAGCGGCCATGAACGAAGCCGACGCCATCATCATGCCGTCCCGCTGGGAGGGATTCAGCCTGGTTGCCCTGGAGGCGATGCGCGCCGCCCGCCCCGTCATTGCGGCCAGCGTGAGCAGCCTCCCCGAAGCCATAATTGATGGTGACACCGGCATATTGGTGCCCCCCGAAAGCCCAGCCGCCTTGCTGAACGGCGTTGACCGATTGGCCGGCATGGACCTGCGCGAAATGGGCCTGAACGGCCGCAGACGCTACGAAGAGCTGTACACCGCAGACCTGATGTTCTCCCGCACAGATCAGGTCTATCGCAAATTGATGGACACCCGCTCATGACCACTCCGGTTCTCGCCCTTGTCCCCGCCTATGCACCAGACACGGCAGCGCTGCAGGCCACCATTGCGTCTTTGGAGGCCCAGGACAGCCCGGTCGATATTTGCGTGATCGACGATGGCAGTCCCACGCCCGTAAGCGAGATCCTGCTCCCAAGGCCCGGGCTGACAATATTGCGCCTGACCCCCAATGGCGGCATTACCGCCGCCCTGCGCGCCGGTGTCGATCATGCCCTGGCCAATGGCTACGAATATGTCTGCCGGCTTGATGTTGGCGACAATGCCTATCCCAGCCGGGTATCCAGACAGCTCCGGCACATGCACCGGCACCCGCAGACCGATCTGCTTGGAGCGCATTCCAGGGTCATCGATCCTGCCGGAAAGCTGCTGTTCATCCATGGCACCTCGGGCGGCCCCGAAAGCGTGCGGAACTATCTATGCAAGAACGCCGCGTTCAAGCACTCGACCTTCTTTGTCCGGTTGGACTCATTGCGCCGGTTCGGCAATTACAGCGCCGACTGGCCCGTTGCACAGGACTATGAGCTCGCCCTGCGTATCGTGCGTTTGGGTGGTGTAGTCGATTGCCTGGACGACGTCCTGATCGACTATGTCGATGATCCTGCAGGTCTTTCCACCCGAAAGCGCAATGCCCAGTTGCGCATGCGCCTCAAGGCCATGCTGGCCCACCCTGCTCCGCTGAAGCCACGATGGTATGCCGGTGTGCTGCGCACTTTGGCAACCATGATAACCCCCCACGGCCTAGCCAAGCGTATTTCGCTCGTCACGTGGGGAGCACAGCAAGCCGGTCGGACGAGCTGATGGAGACACTGCGGCGCTGGGCCCTCTACCTGTTGATCCTGTCCATTCCGTTCAATGGGATTCCTGCGCCCCTGCAGATTGGTGAATTGTCGCGCGATGGTTTCTTCTATGCCTCGCTACCCTACCTCGCCTTGCAGGTGCTCGCCTGGCTGCAGCGACCTCGCCTCGATATCTTCGGCCCGCTGCTGCGCAGCCAGGGCGTCTATATCATCCTGATCGTCTTGTCCCTGCTCATTAACCTGCCCTCGATCCTTGCCAACAGCTACGGCACCCGGACCGGCATGGAGCGCTATGTCCTCAGCGTCATGGTGTTCGCCTATTACTTCCTGCTCGCCGTCGCCCTTTACGCGCATGCCCAAAACGCAGGAGTAGATCGCTTCCTCGCCTGGCTCACGCGCGCCTTCACCGCTCTGGCCACCGGCCTTGCAGCCCTTGGCGTGGTGGAAGTCATATCATGGACCGTAACGACCATCCGGCCCGCCTGGGAAGCCATGCGCCGCATCGTTGCCGCCGATGCGACAATTGCAATTGGCCGGCTCTCGGGTGTGTCCCTCGAGCCTTCTTTCAATGCTTTTGCTTTGCTTTCCTGCCTACCTTGCCTGCTTGTATTCCGCGGAAAGGGTACCAGCTCCGGCCGCTATAAAATGCTCCTGGTTTGGATCATCCTCGCCCTTTGCCTGATATCGGGATCACGGACAGCACTGGCGGGCCTAGCAGCTATGGCAGTTGCCTATCTTCTCACAAGTCTCTGGGCCAGATCACTTTTTGGCGGCGGCCTATCAGGTATGTTGCTGGTATTTGGCGCGTTCGCTCTCGGGATTGTTATTCCAATACTCGCCTACCTTCAAATCGGACCAAACGAGAGTATCTCAAACATCACCAGAAGTTACCTCATGATGGGGGCAATCCAGGGGGGGGGGGAACAGGTCTGGGGGCAGGGGTTTGGCCAAGCAGGATTTTTCGTTGTCCAAGTAGCCAGCTCCGCTGTCCAATATAGTTGGGAGTTGATGGATTTTTTCGCAGGCGAGCGCTACGGCGACCTGCCCCCCATATTCTCGTGGTATGCCCGCAGTTTCGGAGAATTTGGTCTGTTGGGATACGTCATCCTCGGCGTCAGTTTCGCCACAAGTAGCCGCAAAATGTACCGTCTTGGCGCCACCACGACGGCCCCACAAACCCGAGCTATTTTTTTGCTGGCGGCGCTGACATTTTCTCAGTTCCTAGGGCTCGCCTTTTCAATTGAAAGCCTAAGAATCCCTCAGTATTGGCTTGCTTGGGTAATGGGGGCGCTTCTCGCGACCGAGGCAAAAAATAAGCTTGTCGATACGCCCAAAGCTGGCAGGGCTGGAACGTCATGACGAAATCAGCCGCCCAACCACCGTCGACCCCTCGACATGTGGTACTGTCAATCGCCTCGCAGTTTCTCAGGTTGGGCGCCCCGCTCATCTATTACCCCATCTTGGCGCACAGCTTTGGGAGCAATACTTTTGCAAGCTTTGCGACCACATTGGCGCTGGCCCAAATTGCAAGTAGCGTCATAGAATTTGGAATGGGGACCAATGCCGTCCGCTGTATTACGCAAAAAATAGAAAAGCCCAGCGCCGCTCTATCGAGCTTGGTATATGGCCGCTCAATTATACTCTTGGTACTGACCATTCTCTACATCGGTTGGATTTCCCTCACCCCTCAGAACGGGGCAGAGCCGGTGGTGGTCGGCCTAACTGTCCTGATGGCATTCGGCCTGGGATTTACGCCGGTATGGTATTACTCAGCCAAAAACCGCATCCCCCTATTGGCAGCGACGGAAGTATTGACAGCACTGCTGCAATTGTCGGGCATTGCACTTTTTGTGCGGGGCCCAAGCGACTTTGAGACCGCCCTTATATGTATCGCCGCACCCCCAGCCGCTCACGCCCTGATTGCGCACATTGCAGCGCGCGTCGAATTTGGACCTAGCCAGCCGAGTGCAAGCGCAATCGTCAAGAACTATCGACAATCTGCGAACTTCTTTCAGATAAACATGGTCCAATCGAATATTGCGCCGCTCTTGATACTCATTCTTGGCGCTACGACATCTGCAGAAAGCGTTGCCTTCTATGCCCTGGCCGAGAGGATTTATAGCGCGGCATCTGGTCTAAGCTACCCTATTATTCGCGTCATTTTCCCGCGGGTATCCGCGCTTGTGACAAACGACCAACAGATGGCAATTGACCTCTTCCAGAAGTCTACGACCTTCTACCTCTCAGCTTCATTTGTTGGCTGTATCCCTGCCGCACTAACAACCAGCATCACGATACCAATACTTTTTGGATCTGACTTCTCTGGTGCATGGCCAACTGTTGCCGCTCTGCTTGTCGCCGCTCCCTTGGCGGGAACGTCAAGAATGATCGGAATGATCGCACTCGTCTCCACTAGCTCAGAAGTTTTATATCGACAAATAACTGTCGTCTCGGGGCTCATACTGTTGGCAGCGAGTACACCAATTGCTTTGCTCTCCGGGAGTTTCGGCCTGGCAGTGGCCAAGCTGGTCTTCGAACTCGCCATAGTCGGTGCACTGATTGCTGCGCTTGCAAACAAATCCCCCCTGTGGCTGAAAGGGCAAGGCTAGTGCCAGAAAATCTATCACTCTCAGTTTCCGTCGTTATTCCGACTTACAAGCGCCATCAGGAAGTTCTACGGGCCGTAAAAAGCGTTCTTTCGCAGTCTCTTGGGCCTATTGAAATTATCGTCGTCAACGATGGTCCAGACGTCGAAAAGGGTCGGCTACTGGCATCCATAGCGGACCACAGGCTGCGCTACATAGAGGCTCCAAGGTCGGGAAAGCCATCCGCCACGCGAAACTACGGCATAGCCGCGGCGACGGGTGATTGGATAGCCCTGCTGGACGATGACGACATCTGGATGCAGTCCAAGCTCTCTGACCAGGCCGATGCAATACAAGGGGCAAACGAATGGCCATTGGTCGTCAGTGGGATAGAGAAGATCACGTCAGTAGAGGGCTGGACGAGATGGCGGCCGAGCAGAATTGTGTCCCCCGTCACCAATGTCGGTGAACTTATGTACGGCGGCACAGGCGGTATCCACACCTCGACAATTCTGGCACCAAGAAAGCTTTTCATTGAATGCCCCTTTGATGAAAGTCTGTCACAATTCGAAGATCATCAATGGTTGCTGGACGTGGAGCACCAGTGTGACGCCAAAATCGTAATTGTGCCGGAGATAGTGTGCGAGCAACGTCTGGGGTCCGGCGAACGATACAGTTCCGCTGGTGCCTTCCATGCGAGCCGCGACTGGTACCAAAAAAATCGTGAACTGCTGACCCAAAAGGCCAGAGCCGCGTTTGTTGCCAAGGAGCTCTCAGGACGAGCAGCGCATGACATGAAAATTGGAGAAATCCCATGGATAGTGCGTGAACTATTGGCCAACCGCAGCAATGCATCCCAAATTCTACTGTCTCTGCGCCCTTGGCTAGTGCCCAAAGGCGTACGAGCGTTGGTCAAACGCGTAGTTTCAAAGGGCTCGCGATAGTGAACCTTGTCAACTTGGGCATCGTTGTAGAACCTTAGCGCCAGTCGTTGTGCTGTCGGAATGCGGGTAGTACGCATCAAATTTGCGGGCCATAAAGTGCCAGTCCGATGTGATCTCCAAATATAACATTTCATCTATGAGGCTCGGACTGGGGGCGCCAGCAGACCATTTTGAAGCTGTTGGACACCCCTCGTCGGCCTGCAATCCTAAGTGATAAAACAACGTCTGAAAGAAAATTTCATCTGCACAGTGGCTATATTTGAACGACTCCAGAAACCATGGATTTGCATCAACAAAATCAATAATCCTGTCAACAGAGTCGCGAGACAATAGCCACCACTGGCTACCAGCACATGGCTCTATGCCCCTTAGAAGCTTCCCAACGTTACGTCGGGGGGCCAACAGCCTTATGACCTTGTTGAGCAGCGGCGGTAGATTGACCGGGAAATTACCTGCATTGATACTCCAACGGCTCAATCTTGTGAGGGGTTTATCCCGCGTAGGCATCTTGCGAATTGTGATGAAATTTCCGCCGTATTTGGCGCTCGCAACGCGAGCATGCATGTCCTCAGCCGACTTGATAGGGTAGCATTGACCGCTGAGCAGGTAGAAGTGAGTGTTTTCTTCGACTTCCAGTGCTTCACGCATCAGACCCAAAGTGGCGTGCACTACAGTCCACCCCCCCCAGTGCACTGAAAACCTCTCGCTCAAGAGGACAGCATTTCCAGTGGAACTTATAAAGTTCCCGAGGTCTGACTTAGCATCCAAATGCACGTAAGAATTCCAACCATATTCCTCAATCACCTCAATCAAACGAGCCAGCGATTCGGGCTTGTGGTGTGCTAGTATCAGCCCAGCGACCTTCATTTTCAGACCCCTCATAGTGCGTGCAGTCACAATTAGTATGCGCGATCACTTTACTCATAATTATTTGATGAAGAAGGTGAAACGTCACAAAATGAGGCGGGTCGCAAGGTAAGCAAGCAAGTGAATTAATCGCCGGTCGATACGATGCGTGTCAGTGGTTTCGGCAGGATGTCAGCAGCAGCGAGATCTTGTCCAGACCAGCCAATGACGTTGGTCGTTGCATTGTCCAAGTATGTCAGAGCGAAGTCGTAGCTACCGCCCCCTGACGGAGAGATTGTCAAAACATCGGCCTCTCTTTCGAGAAAGGCGCCATTCGTGACGATAGGTGACGTCGCAATGGCGCCTAGCTCCAGCTGAGGCACTGACACTCTCAGAGTAATGTTCAATGATGTCCCGCCCGGATAGGCCATCTCCAAGCTAGACCTAACAAAGCTTGTTGAAGCTGATGCCAGTGATCGCGTCTCCTGAATTCTGAAATGATGCTCAGATATCTGTTCACGCACGTCTGCTCCATAGTGAATGTAAGTGCTGGCTCCGGATCCACCGAACTCCTGGATATTCAGCCGTAAGTTGGACAGATTGCTCAGTGAACCGTCAATCAGCCGCACAAAGACCGAGCCGGTCCAGTTCTGGCCGACGGCGGCCGCGGCGCTGGTCGCTTGTTCGAAGTGAATGGCAGCGCCACTGCTGGTTGTTGTCTCGCCATGCAGGCGGATATCCACATAGGGCAGGCCGAGCTCGGTGCCCGTCCCCACCACAGAAAGCACAGGTCCGCCTCCGGCGAACCGGGCCCAATGCGTGGGAAACGTGCCGGGGCTGCCCGCGACAGCACCCTGCCCTGACGCATTGCGCAAGACATTGGTGGCTGCCGGTTCGATCAGCAGCCCGCGATTGGTGAGCGCAGCGACATCGCTGGCAAAGCTCTGCCAATGTCCAGAGGCATTCTGCGCCAGCTTGGTCGAACTGCGCGCGACCGCGAAAGCCGACGTGGCGGGCACATGGGCGCCATTGATCCGATACAGCCCTTCTGCAAACGAAAGGGCAAACGGCGCCCCCAACAGCCGATCACCGACGCGGCCTGCCTGGCCCAAAGAGAGACCAATCATCACGACAGCCCCACGATATCGGCCGCTGTCGTACCGGTGGCACGCACACGTTGCACGCGCACTGGCAACAGGCTTCCCGCTGGAACATTGGGCAGGACCAGTTCAGCGCCCGATGCAAAGGTCACCGCCAGGGCGCCAGACGACCCGACATAGATCGCGCGTGTGATCTCACTGAGATCCGCCCCGTCATTGGGGGCGATGACAAAGCCATGCGTAGCGGGGGCATCCAGTGCTTGTGTATGAGTAGAATAGCGATCGTTTGGCATCCCTGTGCTCCTGGTTTCCTGTGCGGGCCTGGGGGCCCGTGATCCATCCAGACAATAAGACTTCACCGGCCAGCGGGGATAACTCGCCAAACAAAAAGCCCCGGCCGAGAACGGCCGGGGCTGCAATTTCTGACTGAGGCGAGAAACGTCAGGCGATGAACATGTCGTCGTCGACGCGCGTGCCATTCCCGAAGTCGAGCACTTCGTCCAGCATCAGGTCGGTGACCGCCTGCTGCTGCGACACCAGGCCAGATGGCAGGACACTGATCGAGTCATCGCCATTGAGCAGGAAGATGTCGTCGGTGGCGTCACCGTCGTAGTTGCCCACGGCCAGCACCGCACCGGCACCCAGCATGCCCACACCCACATTGGCACCGCCGCCACTGAGATAGGATGTGTAGCCGATCGTGCCGCCATTGCTGCTGTCAACGGTCTGGAACAGCAGATCGTCATTGCCGTCGCCATTGAAGTCACCAACGCCAACCAGGTCACGGCCAATCTGGAAGCCGATATTGGTGTAGCTGTTGTTGGCAAGATCATAGGCGGCAACCCAACCACTTGCGGACTTGAAGATGACGTCCTGGCTGTTGTCACCATTCAGATCGGCCAGCCCGATGACTTCACGGCCATTGATACCGCCAAGACCCATGTAGGTCGTGCCGCCATTGACCTGGGCAGACAGATATCCATTGCCCTTGTTCATCATCAGGATGTCGTCCTTGCCGTCACCGTCAAGGTCTCCGACAGCCAGGATTTCATGGTTTGGCAGCGAACGCAGACCAACCCCGCCGACACCCGGCTTGATATAGCCAAGCCAGCCGCTGGAGCTGTAGGTCAGGACATCGTCCTTGCCGTCGCCATTGAAATCGCCGACCGCAGCAACACTCTGGAAGCCAACGCCTACAAGGGCATCGCCATCTGTCACATAATGCCAGCCATTCGGGTTCTTGATGAGCTGGTCCTGGGTGCCGTCGCCATCAAAGTCGCCGATACCAACCTTGTAATCCCAATCAAAGGCAAAGCCGTTGAACTCGAGATTCTCGACCCCGTCGAGCACCGTGGTGCCGTCACTGCCAATGATGGTCTTGGTGGCCGTATCGATGCGATAGGACCCAATGCCACCGTCGAACACCGCCGTGTCGATGCCGTCGCCGCCGAAGATGAAGTCATCCCCGCCATAGCCGGCAAGACGGTCATTTCCGAGGCCGCCATGCAGCTCGTTGGCGCTCGAATTGCCTTCCAGGACGTCGTCGAAGTCCGAACCCTTCAGGTTTTCCACATGGCGCAGCGACGTCGAGTTGCTACCCCAGCTGGCCGAGCCCCAGGCAGAACCTTCATTGAGGAAGGCAATGACCGCAGCACTTGCACTGGAAGCGTCGAAGGTATCAAGGCCACCGCCAGCACTGATGAAGTCCGTGCCGTTGGACGCCAGGAACACGTTGTTCCCTGTGGTACCCACGATCGAGTCGTTCCCGGTCGAACCGCGAACATTCTCGAAGCCTGACAGGGTGTGGCTGACCCCGCTCCCCGACACCGTCCCGTTCAGGATGATGTTAAGGCCGTTGGACAGGCCGCTATAGTCGACCAGATCGTTCTCACCATCACCGCCGTTCAGCGTGTGGCCAAGGCCCGCTGCTGCCCGATAGATGTCGTCACCGCCGCCCATGTTCAACGTAAGCTGATCGAAGGCGCTGCCGCTGGCGTCAACCTCGTGGTTGCCGGCACCCAACGTGATGTCGAACCGCTCGACGCTGTTGTAGTTCACCGTCAGGCTACCCACTGACAGGCTGCTCGAACCGATCGTGACAGTGCCGTCCCCGGCCACCGAGGAGGCATCGATCTTGAGCGTGTCGCTGCCCGCTCCACCGTCGAAGGTGTCGCTACCCTGGCCGATCTCATAGATGAACGTGTCATTGCCCGAACCGGCAAACACGCCATCGGAGTGCTCAGTGCCCGAAATCGACTGGCCACCGCTGTTGAGCCCGTAGAGCCCGACTTCGCGCACGCTGGCGTCGAACGTGTTGGGACCAACGATCGAACCGGCGTCGACCACAGCATCGAACAGACCCACGCCAACATGCTCGAACCCGCTATTGGCAAACGCGTTGCCCGACACGGAGATGTTGCTGCTGCCCGGATAGGCATCGACCGAGACACCGACATTGTTGCCGTCAAACAGGTTGTCGCCAACGGCGATATTCTCGCCACCATTGACATAAATGCCTGTCGCCCAGCCGTGGAAAGCGCTGCCCGACACGTCAAGCCCGCTACCCGCACCGCCGATATTGGTTTCAATACCTATGCCCGAGTAAGCCACCGCATCCTGCACGAAGAGGCTGTTGACCACGACCAGACCCGTTGCGGCCGCGGTCAGTGCCGCACCCGCCCCGTCCTTCGAGAACTTGACGCCCTCGATACGCACGCCTTCCGCCTGAACCAGCAGGTTGCCGTCGATCACGCTTTCCGAGCCGGTGCGACCGGCGGCATCATCCTCGGCACGGATACCGATAATGGTCAGCCCGGCCTTGGAAGCGCCGATAACGCCACCACCGAAGGCACCTTCGGACAACAGGATCGTGTCGAGCCCAGTAGCCGCGTCAATCGCGTCCTGCAGCGTGGCAAAGCCATTCGCTCCCACGATCAGCACGCGGCCTTCCGAGGCCGAGTCGGCGAACTCGAGAATTTCGACGCCGGAGACGGTTTCGACACCATCGTCCGAGGTGATCTCGCCGGACGAGACCAGATCGCTCAGATCGACATTTTCACGGTTGAAGCCGAGCTTGACCGTGTCGACACCATCGCCACCCACATAGGTGTCGACGCCTTCGCCACCGTCCAGTACGTCATTACCGGTGCCGCCGTCCATGGTGTCGGCGCCCTCACCGCCATAGAGCGTGTCGTTGCCACCACCGCCATAGATGACGTCATCGCCACCAAGACCGTAGAAGGTGTGCTCGGCATTGTTGCTGGCGCTGAGATCACCGAAGAACTTGTCGACAAGCTCGGTGCCGGTGACCTCCTGATCGGAGTTCGCGGCATAGATGCTGACATTCTTGTCCGCGGTGTCGAAGGTGTTCGTATCGCTTATGAACGTGCTCAGATCCACATTTGCGGCATTCACGGCCACCGCGATATGGGCGCCGGCGCTGCTCTGGAAGTCGTTGCCCGAGACGTCGGACAGTGCCGGATCATCGATATTGATGGCATTGCCGTTGCCAACGAAGGTGTTGCCGGTAACGATCGCACCGGGACCATCGTTGAAGTAGATGCCGGACCGCAGCTCGACGATCTTGTTGTCCGTGACCGTCAGATTGTCTGCGTTTCCGGTCGTGATGATGCCGCGTGTGCTGCCATCCGTCGCCGGATAGTCACCGTCGAGAACCGAGTTGGTAATCGTGATGCCATCGGCGTCCACATAGATCAGGCGGCCAACAGTTGCCGCGCCGTCTTCAATGCGTACACCATCGAGCGTGCTGTTGTCAGAGCCGGTACCAAAGCTGATCGAGCCGGAGATGACCGTCTCGCCGCCGCGCGAACCATCCGTGCCCGCAAGCCCGGAATTGGCACCCAGGAAAGCCAGGTCCTTGGTGACGGAGAGGACCTCCTCGAAGGTGCCGGCACCGATGACGATCGTGTCGCCGGACGCGGCTCCATCAATGGCCGCCTGGATCGACATGCCGTTCAAGACAACATAGGTGCTCGATCCCGGAGTATCGCCGATACGGATCAGCTCAACGTCGGTGATGTCGTCGGCCTTGGCCATGACATCGGCTGGATCCGTGCCGTCGGCGAACACCAGAAGGTCCGTGCCTTCGCCGCCAGCCAGAGACGTGTCGGCAAGTTCGCCATAGAGCGTGTCGTCGCCCTCGCCGCCGTCGAGGCTGTCGGCCCCGGCGCCGCCGTCCAGTACGTCATTGCCGGTGCCACCATCGATGGTGTCGGCGCCCTCACCGCCATAGAGCGTGTCGTTGCCACCACCGCCGTTGAGAATGTTGTCGCCACTGTTGCCAGTGATGTCGTTGTTTTCATCATTGCCGGTAACGTTGACGTTGGCGCCCAGGCCTTCGGCATAGTCGGCCAGCTCGATGCTGGTCACGCCGTTGCCGAGTTCCAGCGTCAGGTCGGTGTCGGCATTGAGTTCCTTCACGATCAGGCCGTCGGTCACGATGGTCTGCGTGCCGGCCTCATCCGCGCTTTTCGAAACCAGAACGGCATTGCCTTCTTCCGCATCAGCGGAAGCCGAACCGACATCCTTATGCAGCGTGAATCCGTTGGAGTGGGCAATATTGCCGCCACCAAGGTCGGTCTGCGCGTCGTGATACTGCAGGCTGTCGCCGTCATTGGTCACAAAGGCATAGGTCTCGATGGTGTTGTCGGCGATGAAATCGTCGACAAACGCGCGATCCGGCATGAAGTTCAGATCGTCCGAACGAGCGTAGAGATAGCTCTGGTTCGGATCATTGAACGTGTTGCCTTCAACGACCGGCATGGCCACCTCGGCATTGCGCCAGGCCACTTGGTCATCATTGCCCGTGATGATGATGCCACCGCGATAGGCGGGATCGGCATTGTTGTTCACGAACTGATTGTTGACCACAAGGATCAGTTCCGACGGCGCATTGGCGCCATTCAGGCCCACACCATTGGCCACTACAACACTGCCCTCGACGATGTTGCCGTCAATGGTCAGCGTCTGGATCTGTGACACCCAGTTGCTACCGGTACCAACCGGCACGGAACGATCGTTTACATAGACGGAAGAGGCGACGTCCACTTCACCAGGAGCCCCGACGGTGCTGCCGGTCAGGACAAAGTTGTCACCAACAACCTCGACGACCTTATTGATCACCGACAAAGGTGAACCATTCCAGGCCGTAGGGGTGGCTTCCAGCGTCAGACCATTGATGGTCACATCATCAGCGGTGACAAAGAAGTGCGTGCCCCAGCCGCTCTGCCGTTCGGACTGAATGACCGGCGCGTCTTCGCTTGCGGCATTCACCAGATTGCCGGCGCTATCCACGCCCTGCAGCGTCACAGACTTGTTGATCAGCAGGCCCAGCGGATTGTTGCCGGCGTTGGTGCCAGGCAGACCCTGAGCGTGCTCAGCGGTCGGCGAAGCAGTGAAATCGGCCGATTCCACATAGGGGTTCTCGCCGGCCGCGACCAGGATGGTCTCCCCCCCCGCTGCAGCATCAATCGCCGCCTGGACCGAGGTGAACCCGCCGTCGGCGAGCTGGTCGACCAGCAGGTAGACATCTGAGCCGATTTCGACACGCTCGATACCGGTCAGGGTGTCCGCAACTTCACCGTCCTTCCAGATCACCCATTGACCATCGACAATGCGGAGTTCGCCGGCATCCGCCCCGAACTGGACAGTGTCGATACCGCCTTCGCCATCATAATCGTCGACGCCGGGGCTATCGACAAAGGTGTCAGAGCCCTCGCCACCGGCCAGATCGTCGTCGACCAGGCCACCTTCAATGACGTTCGGCTGTGCGCCACCCTGCCAGTCGACTGGAGTGTTGAGTGCATCGACGCCAACATATGTACCGTTGCCGATGATGCTGACACCGTCTTCCAACGTGTTGCCTTCGCCGAACTCGGCGTAGCTCGTGTCATTTTCATCATAACCGACCGCGACTGCGCTGCCATTGCCGGTAATATTGCTGTTTGTGATGACGACCGAAGTACCATCACCATAATAGGTCGTTGCCAGAATGCCCGCAGACCCCGAACCGTCGCCGGCGCCGCCAGTATTGCCGGTAATCGTGACATGGTCGACTGTGATCTGGCCGCCGGCACCTGCTTCGATGCCGTAGTCCAGATGCGCGCCATCGCCCTTGCCCGTGAAGGTGCTGTGGCTCACGCTACCGGTGGTATCATCGCGGAAATGGGCGCCGATACGCTGGATGTTATAGAAATCGGAGTTGCTGATATCGGCATGGCCGAACTGAACCGCCACACCCGTACCGACATACTGCGCATAATAAACGTCATAGACGGCGACATTGTCGATCGTGGCGTTGCCCACGACACGAATGGCCTGTGACACCAATTGGCCCGTACCGTTTACCGCAAGGTCCGAAATAGTGGCATTGACCCCATCGGCAACAAAGATCGCCCCGCGGGCATCCCCGCTATTGGTGGTGTTGTAGTCGATATGCAGCGTGGTGTCGCTCTTGCCCTGACCTTTGATGGTAACGTCGCGGTCAATGACGACCTGAGCTCCACCAAGATTGAACGTGCCATCAGCGAGCAGGACGGTATCGCCACCATTGACGTCTGCAGACGCAACGGCGCCAGCAAGGCCCAGCTCGCTGCCGCCGCCTACCAGCCAGGTCGAGGTCGCATCGTTGAACTGCACTTCTTCAATGCCGGTGAGGATGACGGTTTGGGCCGCTTCACCCTCTCCCGTCGTCACGGTCCATGCACCATTGACGAAGGCGATCGTTGCATCGCCCGAGGCGACGTCTAGAACCAGCTTGTCGGTACCCTCTCCGCCCTGAACAATGTCGTTGCCACCAAGGGTCTCGATGGTGTCATTGCCGGCGCCACCAACCAAAATATTGTCGCCGACGGTACCAACCAGGGTATCGTTCCCCTGGCCGCCAATGGCGCGCTCGACACTCACTAGGGTCGTGTCGATACCTGCGCCGGTCGCCGTCCCCGCTGACAGGTTAATCTCGACATCGCCAGTGGCCGAGCTGGCATTGAACGCATCATTGCCACCGCGCCCATCGATCTGGTCTTCGCCAGCCGATGCGAAAAAGACATTGTCGCCGGAATTGCCGTAAACAACATCATTGCCGTCGCCGCCGGCGACGTTTTCGATGCTCTGCAGATTATCAAAGCCGGTTTCAGCACCACCGAACGCAATGCCGGAGGTCAGATCAACGAACGCGCCACCGTCATTGTTTTCGGCAACGCTATAGGTATCACTGCCCTCGCCACCCTCGATGGTCTGGTTGCCGGCCTCAGCCACGAACCAGTCATTGCCAGCAGTGCCAGTGGCATCGGTCTGGATTGTGGTCACCAGCGCGTCTTCGGTGTTGACGAAGGTGCTGTCGGCGCTGGCGGCAGCCGCGGCGCGGGCAGAAGCTTCATCGGGATAGCCCGTGACTACACCTGACGTTGTGACCACGAAGAAGCGGTCGCCGACAATGTCGCCCTGGCGACCGTCAAGATCGATCTGTGCGGTCGAAAGGCCGGCGGCCAGGTCGAAGGCCATTGTTTTGCCCAGCAGAGCATTGTCGCCCACCGTGCCGGTACCTGAATAGATCGGACGTGTGCCAAAGGCTTCGGCGGCTTCGGTGCGCACACCGGAATTGAAGTCAACGATGACATCTTCGGTCAATTCGTACCCATCACCGTAGGTGGCAGGGAACCGTGCATTCGTCGGACCATCGGTGACATTGCCAAGTATGTTGTCGTGGAACGACTGACCGGGGCCATTCGGGCGCAGCTTGGCAATATCGAGAATAGCCGGATGACCTTCGCCCAGATAGGCGACATAGGCATTGCCCAACTCCATGAAAGCCAGATTGACGGCCAGCGCCGCGTCTCCGCGGACAGCGCCCGCATCACTCAGGACCGCCGCAAGATCCTCGAACGGCGCGCCAAGAGCGGCGACGGCATCGATCGAAGACTCAAGCGTGAATGGATCGGTATTGGTGTCATAGCCGACACCGGAGAGCACGGCGCCACCAGCGCCTGACGTGGGTGAGTTCAGAATCTGCACATAGATGGCATCGAGCTGAACCCAAGCAGCCTTGAACTGCTCGGCAGTGATGGAATTGGCCATTAAAAGTACCCCAAATTACTGACAATGCAGTTGGGATACCGGCACCCCCGTCCCCTACTGCCGACCGCCACCATATGTGCCAGTATGAAACAGAGCAAGATGAGATGATTACTTTTCGTTAATTTCGCAATTGTAAAACTTGTGTAACAGTGCGGGCATAGCGCAAAGTCGCTGATTTCGTGGGGCCTTGAGACTGTAACCTTGGAGCTCTGCCTCTCGATAAATAGCTGCAACACAAAATGAGGATTGTGCCGTCAAGTCCAAAGAAGGCGCGGTACAAGAATTGCAATAGTCAAAATACGCTAACCGGCGTGGGCGGCACACATATCGCCAACGAGGACGACCAGCATCCCAGCCCGCATTGGCCAAGACTGCAGCGTCCCATTGAGGCCCAACCATCAGGTCAGTCATGGACGAACGCACGGCGAACCGAACGAACGAATGGATCCACGAGGTACTGAAGCATGGTCCGCTCACCGGTCACGATCGTGACGTCGGCCGGCATGCCGGGTGACATATACATGTCCGCATGTTTGGCCAGCTCCTCCGAGGGCACACGCACGCGCACTTCGTAATAGGCCTGCCCCGTACGCTCGTCCGTAATGCTGTCGGCCCCAACCTGCATGACTTCGCCGTTGAGCGGCAGTTCGTTTCTGCTGGCAAAGGGCACCAGCGTAACATGTGACTTGAGGCCAACCGAAACGGAGTCGATGTCCTGCGGATTGAGTTTGGCCAGGATAACCATGTCGTCGTTCAAAGGAACGATATCCATGATGGTTGCACCAGGAGCGACGACGCCGCCTGCCCGCTCATGGCGCATGTTGAGCACCACGCCATCAACCGGGCTGCGCACCTCGGTGCGACTGACCTGGTCGGTGGCCGCGACCAGTTCCTGCTCGATTTGCGCCAGGCTGTTGTTCACGTCGGCAGCCTCGCGCGTCGCCGCATCAAGTTGCGCTTCATATTCCTGGAGCTTGGCCAGCCGCACCTCTTCAATGCTCTGGTTCACCCTGGCGATTTGCGACTGGTTCGAAGCTATGGCGGCAGCGATGGAAGCCTGTTGGCGCTGCAATATCAGCACTTCCGAGCGCGCGATCAATTGCTGGTCCAGCAGTCTCTGCTTGTCCTGTATCTCCAGGTCGATGAATCCGATCTGCGCCTCGAGACCCTTGATCTCTGCCTGCAACGCACTGATTTCACTATTGAACTGCTCAATCTGGCGATCATAGATACTGATTTGCTGCCGATAGCTCGTGCGCTGACTCTCGAATAGCTTGCTTTCGCTCGTCCAGTATTCCTGCATCCCTGCGGAGGCATACTGTTCGAGCTCTGGCGGAACGACAATGGAATCTGCCCCATCAACCAATGCCGTCAGTCGCGCACGCCGCACCAGCAGGCGCAACCATTCCTCGCGCTGCGCGGACAGGCCAGCCTCGGCTCGGGTCGAAATCAGGCTCACCAACAGATCACCGGCGCTCACCTGCTGCCCTTCCCGGACATAGACGGCCCCCACGATGCCACCTTCCAGGTGCTGAATTGCCGGATTGGCGCCATCAGCGCTGACCTGGCCACTCGCCACCGCCCCGCTCGACAACGGCGCCGTGGCCGCCCACAGTCCGCCCGCGACGAAGAACAGGCCGGCAACGACAAGGCCGAACAGGGTCGGGCCCTTGAGCAATTGCCGCATGCTGGCCGGCGCTTCTAGCTTCTCTCCGCCCGTGGAGCCGGCAAGCGCCAATGCTCGAGCATTATTGCCCGTTTGACCGTCCGCAAGGCTTGTCATATCGAAACCCCTCCACTCCGGGCCGACTGTTGCTCATTTGGCACCAGTGTCGGACGCGGCGGCGTTGGTTGCGGCGACATTTCGCGTAACACCTCGTCGCGGTTGCCGAACTTCTCGAGTATGCCATCTCGCAGGACGCCGACCTTATCAACTGGACGCAGCAACGAAGCCCGATGGCTGACCAGAACAACGGCCGCGCCGCGCCGCTTAAGGTGGAAAATGGCTTCGATCAGCGCCGCCTCCCCTTCCTGGTCCAAATTCGAGTTCGGCTCGTCGAGCACCACCAGTTTCGGTTCGCCATAAATGGCACGCGCCAGCCCTATGCGTTGCCGCTGCCCGCCACTGAGGAAAATACCCCTCGGCCCCAGTTCGGTCTCATATCCATTCTCAAGCCGCAGGATCATGTCATGGCAACCAGCGGCCTTGGCTGCCGCGATGACCGCCGCGTCGTCCACCCTGCCCAACCGAGCAATGTTCTCCTTGACGGTACCACTGAACAATTCCACCGCCTGCGGCAGATAGCCAATGGTCGTTGCCGCATCTTCCGGCCGAAGCGAGGTGACGTCGGCACCATCCAGGCGCACCACGCCAGCGGCGGGGCTGATCGCCCCAACAATCAGACGGCACATTGTGCTCTTGCCCGAAGCAGAAGGTCCAACAAGCGCCATGACGGTGCCAGGATCGATCTGGAATGCAACGCGGTTCAGGGTCAGTCGCGCATGTCCGCGAATTGCATAGCTCACACCCTCTACCGTGAGACGGCCATTTAGATTGGGATTGGCGATCCGTGCGCGATCGCCCGGTACAGCGGAGAGAAAGCCACGCACATTCCTGTAGGCATCAAGTGCCAGCAGGGACTGCTTCCAGGAGCCGATGGTCTGCTCGATGGGGGCCAGCGCCCGCCCCAGCACAATCGAGGATGCGATCATGCCGCCCGGCGTAAGCTCCGCGCGAATGACCAAATAGGCGCCAAGCCCAAGGATCATGCTCTGCACCAGCAGCCGGATCGCCTTTGAGATCGCCGTAATGGTCGATCCAGCGTCGGATGATTGCTGAACTGCCGCACCCATATCCGCCACTTGGCGCCGATAGCGGCCGATAATGGCATCCTGCATGCCCATTGCCTGAATGACCTCGGCGTTCTGCATCGCGCCGAGAGCCTGCTCCTGCACGATGGACTGCCGGGCATTCGCCTCGCGCAGCGCCTTCCGTGTCAGCAAGTCGTTTGCCAAGGCAAGCCCGAACAGCACAACAGCGGCCGCCGTGGCCAGCAATCCGAGCCATGGATGCATAAGGGCAATGATGATCAGGAACAGCGGGACCCAGGGCGCGTCCATGAATGGGAGAATGGCGGGGCTGCCAAGATAATTCCGGATGACTCCAAAATCTTCCAGCACGCGGCGCTTGGCATCTCCCTCAACACGGGATTGCTCAATGACTTGCGACAATACGGCGTCACGCAGTTTCAGATCGAGATAGCGCCCGACCCGTGTCATCATGAAACTGCGCATGCCTTCCAGCATGCCGAGCACGACAAGGGCGACCAGCGCGATAAGGCTGACAAAGACCAGAGTTTCGACCTGGCCGGATACCAGTACCCGGTCATAAACCTGCATCATGTAAAGAGACGGTGCCAGCACCAGCAAATTGACCAGAAGGCTGAAGGCGAGAACGGCGCCAAGCGCGCCAAAAATGGCCTTCTCGACGTTCAGTTGCCCCCAGTAAGTTTGGCCTGGCTTGTTCATGAAAGACTTGCCTCTCCCTACCGTCAAAATGCAGCATCGACGGTAATTTGCTTTTGCCCCGAGGTCTCAGGACATTTGCCCTCAGATATCCTCGGAATAGTCATGGAGAACAAGCATCTCTCCTGCCAATGGTAAACCTAACCGCCGCAACGAAAAATCCTTGTCAAAGCCGATATGACCATCGGATCATCATCTGCCGCAGCGCTTGTTCGGATGCTTTGCTTGAGAAAACATGCGTTGACCCAATCGAAGGTCCGGGCCCCGCAATGGTGCTCTTTGGAGCACGAACCAAGCCGCCCGCGTCTCAATGCCCGGTGCCGGTGATGAATTCGCGTACCGCCGTCTTCACCAGGATCTTGGCATCAAGCCACAGCGAGAAGTTCTGCACATAGGCAATGTCGTGGTCGATGCGGGCCTTGGCCTTTTGCGCATCGTCCGTGGGGCCACGCAATCCGTTCGCCTGTGCCCAGCCTGTCAGACCAGGCAGCATTTCTAGCCGTGCATCGTAATAGGGCACCAGTTCACGATAGTCGCGTTTGGCGGCTCGCATGCCAGGAACATGCGGGCGCGGCCCGACCAGCGACATGTCGCCCTTGAGCACGTTGAGCAATTGCGGCAATTCATCAATGCTGGTGCGACGCAGGAAGCGACCAAGGGGCGTAACACGGCTATCCCCCTGCAGCGTTTGCGACACGCCGGAAGGATCGGCCATGTCCATCCACATGGTGCGAAACTTGTAGGCCACGAACCGCTGGCCCCGGTAGCCTTCCCGCACTTGCCGGAACAAGACCGGACCGTCGCTGGTGATGCGGATACACATCGCCACAATAATCAGCAATGGAAGCAGAAATAGCAGTGCGCTGACGGTCAAGGTAACATCAAGCGCGCGTTTCAACACCAGTTGGAAGCGCCGGCCAGTCGTTGCCTCAGCAGGCCTTGGCATGCCATTCGACCACAGGATCGGCAATCCATTCTGTCGCCCCACGACTGGGACCCCATGTGAAGGCAGGCGCCCATGAGTGGCATCAATTCCTATGGACGAGCGCATGGACAGGCCCCTGCCGCTCGACACTTTCGTCACCCCGTCTACGCTCATCGTTGTCCCACCGCTTTGCGTAACTGACTGAACAATTAACCAGACGCCGCTGCCTCTTCGCATCAGCGCCAGAACGACCAAAGGTTAATTGCCCGTTAATTTCAAATATAGCCACAATATTCCTGAAACACCAAGCACATAAATTGTGTCAAAGAGTGTTTCGGTTAATCAGGAGCGGAGCGCTTGGAAATGGCCGAGACGTGCGCGGTCAGCGACCTCTGAAAAGTCCTGGAAGGGCCAAGGTCCTGACAAAAACACTGTATGACAGTACTTTGAATAGACCAACGCTATCTGGATTTCGCCCACGCCACGGAGAAATGAGCACATCGCGACCGACCAGGGCAGGCAAACTCACACAACCAGCCGAGCCACTTTCAAATGAAAACACCAGCACAAAGACTGCTTATGCACGCATTTCCGACATATGTGCCAAAAAGTATTCTTAAATAGATGAAAATCTACTGGCGCCGCTCAATATTGTTGAGCGACGCCAACAGACTGCAATAACAAGGTTACGCCACAGGGCTCGCTGCGGCCGGCCCAATTGCTCCGGATTCCGGCAGCAGCTCTTCAAACACCGCATCGATCGGCAGGCCACCATCGGCCACGGCCACTTCGCCACGCAGCGCGGCAAAGGACTGCAGGGCGGCCTCTTCCGAAACGCCGCCGGCAATCAGAGCGCTCGAGTAGGCATTGATTGCGTCCGTGCAGACTGCCACGACAGGCGCTACACCCGCGTCAGGTGTGCAAGCCAGGAATACAGCCTCATACAAGGCTTCGTAACCTGGGACAGGAGCAGCCTGTGCGGACGACATTGCTGCCAGACCTGCAAATCCAGTTGCACCAAGTACAGTGATAAGCTTACGCATTCGCCACCCTCGCTTGTTCGTCGCGCCCGTTCAATCAACGCTCAGAAATGAACACTGACCGCTGTTTAGACTTTGTTTACTCTTTTGACAATGACGATTGACCCGTATTGGTAAACGTCTTGATTGATGTATGTTCCGTGACACTCGGCAAAGCATTATAAACCAACGGTTTTTTAGACAGAGTCGGCGCGTATGACGGCCTCGGACCAAACGATCGCAAGGCCGCCTTGCGCTGACCGCATGGGTTCACGATGACATGCAGAAAAGGCACCGCCCCGAAGCGATGCCTTTTCTGTTTCGATAGATTGGCTGTCTTTAGCCGGCAGTCCACCGGGTGGGGTTGGCCGATGACATGGAGCGGATCTGGTATCCCGAGGCACGCAGCGTCTTGACCGAGTTGTTCAGGTTATCGAGGACATAATCACCCTGGCTGGTGCGGACAACCAGAACGGCATGCGGCTCTCCCTGGCGGGTCTTCGTGTAGGCAATGCGCAGCGAACCAGAAGAAACCCCGTGACGGATCAGCATGCTGCGCTTGCTCAGCACGTAATCCTCACAATCCCCAGCTTCGGGGTTGAGCGACCAGACATCGGCTGTGTCAGTCTCGGGCCGAATGGACCTGTTTACATGCACATTAACCTGCTTGAGCATCGTCATGAGATTGGGGGTCATGGCCACTTGTGCGCTGCCGCCGCTCCGGCACTCACTGCGGTTCTTTGCGCAGAAGTATTGCATCGACAACGGGGTCACCGCTGCCAGGCGCATTGTCGGGTCGAAACCGTCTATGCCGGTGTAATTCGTGTAAGCGGCAGCACCGCCGATGCTCGACATGGTGATTGCAAGTGCGACGCCTGCGATCTTCATGGAAAACTTGGTGTTCATTTGCGCCATCCCTGATGCGTTGATGACGGCAAGATGCACGCAACAGATTGCGCCCGGCTTTGCAGGATAGATACAATTTTATTCAATTTGGCGCGGTTCCGGCCGCTCCTGGAAAGTCTCCTAATCTTCCCCAAAGAAGGCGATCTTGCTTCCCGCGGCGCAATTTGAGACGAGCTGTCGGCAAACTTTATTCAAATGCGACACACCCTTCCCGCCACGCATCAAGCTGGCGGGGCCCAGCTACCCGTGATAGTCAGACGCCCGAGTAATTTGCCGTAAGGACCCCGGTGCATGAGCAAAATCTGCGTCGTGACCAGCGAGACCGCAGCCGCTGAAGTGGCGGCCAAGCGTCTTAGGCAACGCTATGGCGAGGTCGCAATGGAAGATGCCGATATTGTCGTGGCCTTGGGCGGTGACGGCCTGATGCTTCAGACCTTGCACAGGGTCATGGGTACTGATCGGCCCGTGTACGGTATGAATTTCGGGTCCGTTGGCTTCATGATGAACACGTTCAGTGAAGATGGCCTCATTGAGCGGCTCCAGGCCAGCCAAAGGACCTGCATTTACCCGCTCTCCATGACCGTACTGGACATATCGGGACAGACGCGCTCAGCGCTGGCGCTCAACGAAGTTTCGCTTTTTCGCTCAACCTACCAGGCCGCCAAGCTTCAGATATTGGTGGACGATGAAGTCCGCCTCGATGAGTTGATCTGCGATGGCGCCTTGCTTGCGACCCCAGCCGGCTCGACGGCTTACAACCTTTCGGCCCACGGCCCGATCTTGCCCATCGAAGCACCGCTTTTGGCCCTGACGCCTATTTCACCTTTCCGACCGCGGCGCTGGAGAGGCGCCATCCTCTCAAACAGGGCGGTCGTGAAATTTGTGACCCGGGAAGCCAATAAGCGCCCCGTCAGCGCGGTCGCTGACAATGTGGAATTTCAGAACGTACTCGAAGTCACGGTGCGCGAAGATCGCACACACGGAGTGACGCTGCTGTTCGACCCGGGAACAAGCTTGGAAGAACGCGTTTTGAGCGAACAGTTCCGCTTCTGAACGGCGTGGAGACCCGCGTTTGCGGTATCTCTAGGCGGCGGGCAATTGCATCAGCACAGGTTCTGCGCTTGGAGGCAGAGACATCGCGCCTTGGGTCGATCGTGCAAACGCGGCCATAACACCGCGCGCAGCCTTGCGGGCGAGGATGATGTTCTGCTCGTTGAGGTAACAGAACACTTCTTCGAGCTCGGACGGGATTTCTCCCTCATACTCGCTGATCAGTTCCTCGGTAAGCGCTGTGATCACATAGTGGCGCGCCGCTGCATCGTCGGCGAGATCGGAAGAACGCGCATGCATAACCAGCCGGACCAGCAGCCCGCCGATTGCACCGGAAAGCCCGCAGCGGGCGAACAACGCCATGAGGGCAGCGCGACTGCCGCTTTCAAGCAAGGTAAACACTTTGTCCGCGCTGGTATTGGCCAGCCCGCCGATGCAGGCCGCAAAAAACAACACCCGCCCTGTCACAACGGCATGCAGCAGCAATCGCGCATTGATCTGGTCTGCACCCAGCAAATCATCGACAAACGCCGATCGGCCCGCCTCGGCGACACGCTCGCCAATAACCGCCACTGCTGTATCGGTGCCGTTGCGCAGCACCCGACCCAGTCGGTCGGCATTGAGGGCACCCTTGACGATACGGCATCCGCGCAGGCTCTCGGCAACCTGGTGCACCAGGGCCAGCCGCGCCTTTCCCGGCAGATCCTTCCGGGCAAGCAATGCGCCACGGTATTCAGCATCGGCGCCAAAGCTCTCCGCCAACTGGTCTAGCGTGGCCGCCTCGATGCATACGTCGTCGCGGCGAAGCAGGCGCAAGGTAATGCGCTGGTCATTCCGGCCGATTAGCGCCGACGAGAGCCTCGGGCTGACCCGGGTACGCTGTGCAATCGCCAGCAAGGCACCGTGATCGCCTCTTGCCACGATGGACAACAGATCCGCATCGACCAGAACGGGCGAATACTGCAAAACGGCGCGAGATATCACCGCGCTGTCCTGCAGCAGCGAGAGGATAATCGGTCGAGGTGCCTGACACGAATGCAACAGCCCATAGGCTAGAGCTGCCCGCACCTTGACCGAGCTGTCATCGAGAAAACCGATCAATGCGGCGTAGAGCGCTGCATGCTCATCGGCGGGCCCGCTGTGATCAAGATAGGCCAAGGCGGCAAGATGTGCCGCATGCCCTCGCTCATCACTGTCCTTGGACTGTGACAGTTCTGCAAACGCCTCGTAACCGACCATTACGCACCCCACTCCGATGGAGTGAAGCTAGCGATCAAACTTTAAGGAACGGTTCACCATAAGCTGATGCACTTGGCGCAGCATGGCCAAGGCCGAACCGCGCAATCAACCGCCTGCCAACGCGGCAAAAATCCGGGAGAACGCCTCCCAGGATGCAAACACGATCACCCAGGACAACAGGGCCAGGACAAGAACAATCACGCCCCTGGACAAAGGAACCTCAGACCCCGCTCTCGCCTCGCGCAATGGATGCGCCATCATCTTACTCCACAACACATCGGCAGGCGACACGACAGCAATGGCACCATCCCAGCACCAGAGCGGGTTCTGCAATGTTCGCCAACCCGCACATTTGATCTAGATCGCTTCCCATCGGCCTACTGAGCGTACAGTTGAGTAAAGAATGCAGAGCCCTCCTGGCCCGCCTCCTGCTCTTCTTCGATCTCGTTCTTGAACAGACCGGTGAAGGACATGTTCGCGGGCGAGAACCTTGAAGGCAGCGGCGGTTCGGAGACTTGTGGGGCGCCTTGATCGCTTCCGCTGGTCATCTGCTGTACCGCAAATCCGGCGTTGTCAGGAGCTCCGTGCTTGGCCACCAGCACCTGATAGACTTGTCGAATGGTTCGTGCCTGCCCACTGCCATCGAAGAAGATGGCCCGGTTGGCGGCCGCTTGGCTCGGAAAGAGCTGGACGGCAACCTGCTCCGGATTCTCGAGGCCGGCCTTGAACATCCGCTCCGCGCCCTGAGCGCCCAGGAAATGCGCGATATAGAGTTCACCCGCGCTTGGCATCCGCCCAAACTGGCTGCGCAGATAATCCCCGTTGGATCGGGTGAATGCCGCTGCCAGATCTGCGGCAATCTGCGGATTTTCACGCAGTTGCAGAATTTGCTCCCGCTTGGCAGCATCGGCCACCACATAGTCGCCATTCGATGTGCGGGCGATAGCATCAGCATAGGATTGATAGCCCAGTCGCGGGCCCTCCTCCTTCATGACCTGCAGCCACGTCCCCTCGAGAAACTGGAACAACCCGACCGCCGAAGAGGTACTGGCCCGGGCCTTTGGATTGAGGCTGCTTTCCCGCATTGCCGTTTGCAGCAGATAGTCAAAATCCACCCCGCTGCGATTGCCCGCAGCGTTCAGAGCATTGGCCAGGCTCTGCGAAATGGAAATGGACTGCACACCCATGGCAGCTTGTCTCAACAGGAATCACCGACCTCACACTAGCACCCAATCTCGTTAACACCCTGTTAACCACCCTGCGCCCGTGTCACCGCGAAACGACACACAAAGGCGTCTCTGGCGGCTCGGTGTCGATCAGCAGTGTGCGCAACCGACCAGTAGGTGATGTAAAAATCCCGTCAGCAGTCATTGGGCGGTTTATAATCGCATTCGATTGTGACACAGCTTTTCCCCAATTGGGGTCTAGGCGAAAGCCGGATTCGGACCTGCAACGGTGCCGCAAGCTGGAGAGCACATGCATTCGGCAAGACTATTGGCAACCCTGATCGTAGTGCTTTTGGCGCCTGGTCCACTGGCGGCGCCCCAGTTGGCCATGGCCCAGCAATCGGCAGAAATCCCTCCCCTCCCACGCCCCCGTCCCGACCGCGACGCGACACTCGCAACCACCACGCAAGACGACACCACAGCGGCCGAAGCCATCGCCGCGGTGTCAAACGTGCCGCAACCAGTCACACTCACTGCCCGCATCACCGCTGATGGCGCGCCCATACCTGAAGGGCTGGTCTGGCGCATTTTCGAGGGAAGCCCGGGGGAAGATGGCGAAATGGCACTGATTGCCAAGGCCGACACCGGCAGCGCGCAACTCGACCTGCCCCCCGGAGACTACGTCGTCCATGTCGCCTATGGACAGGCCCAGCTCAGCGAACCATTCACCGTGATGCCTGGTACGAATAGCCACGACATCAACCTTGAAGCCGGCGCCTTGCGGCTGAATTCTGCTGTAACGGGGGACATTCCAATCTCCCCGGCCCTGCTGCATTTTGACATCTTCACCGCCAGCGACGACGCCAGCCGGGCACTTGTGGTGGATGATCTCCCACCCAATGAGATTGTCACCCTCAATGCCGGCACCTACGAGATCGTTTCTCGCTTCGGTGCAATCAACGCCGTGGTCCGCGCCGATCTGAGGGTAGAGCCCGGTCAGTTGACAGATGCCACGCTCTATCATCATGCCGCCGAAATATCATTCAAACTTGTCTCCGAAGAGGCCGGTGAAGCCATCGCGGACGTTGAATGGACGGTCAAGACCGCTGAGGGCGCAACCATATTCAGCGAGCGCGGTGCCTTCCCGTCCGCGGTTCTGTCTGAGGGCGAGTATCTGGTGCTCGCCAAGCTCGGGGATCAGGTCTACAACCGCCAAATTCAGGTTCAGGCCGGCGGTCCGAGAGAGATCGAAGTGCTGACGACCGTCTACTAGGGGGCCACTACCTCCAGCGAAATACCTCTTCGTGGGCGGGATCTGTCTCAATTGCGCAACACGTTGCGGGCAGATGGTACTTCGACTTGAATGGCGCTGGGATGCAGCCCAGATGCATAAGACCAACGGGAGAAGACCATGTCGATGAACGTGACTATTCGCGGCCGCCTGCCGGCCATTGCCGCTGCTTGCCTTCTCAGCGTGGCTTTGCCCGCAACAGTCGGCATGGCAAAGGAAAAAGTGAAATCTGGCGGTGACAGTGCTGCTGCGCTGGAGATGGACTATTCGGTATCCATCCCGACAGTTGACGCCACCGGGTCAAATCTCGACAACGCAGTCCTTACCGAAATCCTGAGCGGCAACATCGTCGATAACGCCGAGGCGCTCGCCAATCTTGATGCCACCAGCATCGCCGTGCCCGAGATCACGCTCAGCGTCTCTTCGCAGTCGGATGACAATGCGCATGACGCGACGGTGACAGTGACCGACCTGCTGCTCGAAAATGTGGTGGACGGGAAGGCGGCAAGCATCAGCCTCGCCGGCATTAGTCTGATCGCCGATGATGCAAATTTCGCCTTCGGAGCCATGTCGGCAGCAAACCTCGACATCGCCGGCATTCTGGGCATTTACGGCTTGGTCGAGACTGCGGAACAGACCAGCCTCGAAACCATCTACACCGACCTCGTGTCGGAAGGCGGTACGCTTGAAGCCGAAGACGTTTCGTGCAGCTTTGGCGGCGTCACCGGGGCCGAGTTCAAGGCGCGTCCGTTGGAAACATCGTTTGTTGAGATGATGGCCATCGGCCAGGCCATGGAAGACCAGGGTGACGATGTAGACCCGGCAACCATGGGCCGGTTCCTCAAGATGTATGCGGATATCCTGACAGCTTTCGAAACCTCCGAAGTGAGCTTTGAAGGCTTTGACTGCAGCGGGCTCGACGAGGATGGCCGCCCCATGACCTTCTCTGTCGCTGGCATGACCATGGGCGGCATGTCGCCGGGCATCTACCCCTCCATAGACATGGACGGCTTTGATATCGAGGTGGAAGGCGATGGCTCCTTTGCCCTGAATAACCTGACCATCAAGCCGATGGACCTGACCGCGACCATCGCCGCACTCGAAGCGGCACCCGCCGAGGTTGATGAGGCTTGGCTCGAAGAGAATGCGCGCGCCTTGATACCGGCCATGGAAGGGCTTTCGCTCTCCGGACTCGACATCGACATCCCAGATCCTGACACCGAAGGCGCCCGCATCCAGGCAAAGGTCGGCGCGTTCGACGTATCGCTGGCCCGCTACGTCAATGGCATCCCGACCGATCTTGATGTCTCGGCGACAAACATCCAGGCGGCCGTTCCCGAGGGAACCGGCGAAGATGCACTGGAGCAAATGCTTGCGCTGGGTATCACCGAAGTCGACGCCGGCTTCCGCATCGCTGCCGCCTGGGATGCAGCGAGTCAGTCCATCGCAATCGAGGAGATGTCTCTGACCGGCGCCGATCTCGCTGCCGTCCTGATTGCCGGTACCATCGCCAACGCGACCGAAGACCTTTTCGCCCTCGACATGAATGCCTCAATGGCGGCCAGCATGGCCGTTGCCGTCAAGAATCTCGATCTGACGGTAACCGATGCTGGTCTTTCCGATGTGATTCTGGCCGTGGTCGCCGCCGAACAAGGCGCTGATCCAGCGACCCTTCGCCCGGTTTTTGCCGGACTGGCCCAGGGCAGTGTCATTGGCATGATGGCCGGGGCTGCTGACGCGGCAAAGCTGGGCGAGGCGATCAACAGCTTTGTTGCCGGCAACGCCAAGACACTGATGATCGGTCTCGATGCAAAATCTGACCCCGGGCTTGGTATGTTGGACTTCATGCAGGCCGAAGATGATCCCACATCGCTGATCGGCAAAGTCAATATCAGCGCCGAAGCAAAATAGTCGTCCGACCGGCGCAATCATTCCTGGCCGTCGCAGACAAGCGTCGGCCGGGAATGAACCGGACTGGTCCTTGCCTGGGGACGTACCCGCAAGGCGCCCATAGCCATAGGGCAGCTCGCCCAACACCACTCAGGCTCGGCCGCAAGTCGCAAGGCCGCGCCCTGCCCTACTTGTTTTTCTGATAGTCTCGAAACCAGGCCACGAACTTCTCGATCCCGACATCGAGCGGCGTAGCAGGCAATTCGCCAACCAGTGCCTGAAGCAGCGCCGTATCGGCCTCCGTCGCAACAACATCTCCAGGCTGCATCGGCAGCATATTGAGCTGTGCCTTGGTACCCATCGCGCGCTCCAGCGCGCCGATGAAGTCCATCAGTTGCACGGGGCGTCCACCACCGACATTGAGCAGGCGGAACGGCGCCACTGCCGAAAGACTGTCACCCTCGACCGGTTGGTCAGCAACCGGGACCCGCGACATGATGGCAATGAGCGACGCCACCAGATCCTCGACATAGGTGAAGTCGCGCCGCATCTCACCTTGGCCATACACATCGATCGGCTTGCCCGCATCAATGGCAGTGGCGAATTTGAGCAAAGCCATATCAGGGCGCCCGTACGGACCATAGACCGTGAAGAAGCGTACACAGGTCGATGGGATCGACCAAAGATGCGCGTAGGAATGGACCAGCGCCTCGCCCGATTTCTTCGTGGCGGCATAAAGCGAAAGAGGAGAATCGGCCCTGTGCGTCTCCCCATAAGGAATTTCTGCATTGCCGCCATAAACCGAGCTGGTCGAGGCAAAGATCAGGTGCTTGGGCGAATAGCGACGTAAGGCTTCGAGCAGGTTTGCGGTACCGACAATATTGGACTGGATATAGCTCTGCGGGTTTTCAATACTGTAGCGCACGCCCGGCTGGGCACCGAGGTGATAAACGATATCGGCACCTGCCGCCCCGACGAAGTCCTCGAGTGCACCTGCATCCGTCAGGTCAATCTTGCCAAAGCGGAACCCCGGCTGTTCCACCAGGATATCGAGCCGGGTCTGCTTGAGAGCCGGGTCATAATAGCTCGTCAGGGCATCAAGACCGACGACCTCGTGTCCAAGGGCAAGCAATTTCTGGCTCAAATGAAAGCCAATGAACCCGGCCGCACCGGTAACCAGAATTTTCACGCGACGAGACCCTTGGTGTTATTCTGCTGCGTCCGAGACATGCTCGCCGATATTCTCGCCAGACCTGCCGATGCTGACATAAGCAAACCCATGGCGGGCCATTTCGTGCGGGCGATAGACATTGCGCAGATCAACGAAGACCGGCGTCTTCATCATTGACTTGAGCCGCTCAAGGTCAAGGGACCGGAACTCGTTCCATTCCGTCACCAGAACCACCGCGTCAGCGCCTTGGGCGACGTCATAGGCACTTTCGGCAAAACCAACATCTTCCACCAGGAGCCTGGCTGCCTTCATGCCTTGCGGGTCAAAGGCAACGACCCTGGCGCCACGATCCTGCAAACCACGAATAATGTCGAGCGAAGGCGCTTCGCGCATGTCGTCGGTATTGGGCTTGAAGGTCAGGCCCAATACGCCAATGGTCTTGCCGCGCACCTCCCCACCACAGGCCGCGATCACTTTGCGCGACATGGCGCGCTTGCGTTGGTCGTTGATCGAGACCGTGGTTTCCACCAGCCTCATGGGGCTGCCGAAATCCTGGCCGATCTTGACCAGAGCCGTGGTGTCCTTGGGGAAACACGAACCGCCATAGCCGGGACCGGCATGAAGGAACTTGGCACCAATACGATTATCGAGGCCAATACCGCGCGCCACTTCCTGCACATTGGCCCCGGCCGCCTCACAAAGATCGGCAACCTCATTGATGAAGGTGATCTTCATGGCAAGGAAGGCGTTGGCGGCATACTTGATGAGTTCCGATGTGCGACGATCGGTAAAGAGCAGCGGTGCCTGGTTCAGATAGAGCGGGCGATAGACTTCCGTCATCACCTCCCGCGCCCGCTCGTCGTCAAGGCCCACCACGATGCGGTCAGGCCGCTTGAAGTCCTCGATGGCCGCCCCTTCACGCAGGAATTCGGGATTTGAGACAACCGCAACATCCGCCTCTGGATTGACCGTTCCAATGATATGCGCGACCTCGTCACCAGTACCAACCGGAACCGTGGACTTTGTCACCACCACGGTAAAGCCGGTCACAGCCTGTGCCACTTCACGCGCGACGGCATAGACATAGCTCAGGTCAGCATGACCATCTCCGCGCCGGCTAGGGGTGCCCACAGCGATGAAGACCACTTCTGCCTGTCCAACGGCGCTCGGCAGGTCGGTCGTGAAGCTCAGCCGTCCGGCCGCCACATTGGCATTGACCAGTTCGGACAGGCCGGGCTCGTAGATTGGCACCGCACCGCGCTCAAGATCCGAGATCTTGCCCTGGTCCTTGTCGATGCAGGTCACTTCATGCCCGAAATCAGCAAGGCACACACCCGTAACCAGGCCGACATAGCCAGATCCAACGATTGCGATCTTCACCGGGCCATTCTCCTTGCGGCAATTTTCACCTGATATCCCGGGACCAGAAAGAGCACCCGCGCATGGTCTCAGAAAAGCACTATACTCAAATCAAATCCATGACAGTGAACGCAAATCCGCATTTCAATTACAGTAAACGCCACTATTCGCTATCGCTCGGCCGAGAGCGCATACGTTTGACGGCGCTTCGATTGGTCTTCTTGTCCAGCCGACGCTTCTTGGACGCCAGCGTCGGGCGCGTGGCGACACGAGGCTTGGGCACAAAAACGCCTGCGCGCAGGAGCGCCACCAGACGTTCGAGAGCATCCGCCCGGTTGAGGGGCTGGTCCCGATGACTGTTTGCCGTGATGACAATGACGCCATCCTTGGTGAGACGGCTCCCGGCCAGGCCGGCAACTCGACGCTTTACCGGCTCTGGCAGGCTGGTATTGGCTGCAAGATTGAAGCGCAGCTGTACCGCGCTCGCGACCTTGTTGACGTTTTGCCCGCCCGGTCCTGAAGCACGAACGAAACTCTCCTCGATCTCTGACGGATCGATACTGAGGGAACGGGTGATGTGAATTGGCTCAGCCATGCCTCACCCAATCCTTGTTCTGTTCAGCGTTTGGAGCGGCCCGCGAACCAGACTTCCTCATCATGGATGACACGGCCCTTCTCGGTGGTGCGGAACTTACCCGGCTCCACCTCTTCGACCCATTTCTTCTTCAGCATCCCGGCGAAGACCTTTTCGCCAATATCCTTGAAGTCATCTGGACCAAGCGCATTGGCCTCGCCCAGATGATAGAGCGCCTTCATCTCGCGGTTGGACGGACGCTGCGGCATCAGGCGGTCTTTTCCGCCGTTTCCTTGAGATCAGGCGGAGTGGCTTCAGCCATCAGCGCCACCAGCGCGTCCATGAACGGTTCGACCTTCTGGCCTTCCGTGCCCAGGCGGCGCACCGACACGGTTCCCTCCTCGGCCTCACGCCGCCCCACAACGAACATCAACGGCACCTTCTGCACCGAGTGCTCGCGCACCTTGTAGTTGATTTTCTCGTTGCGAGTATCGATCTCGGCCCGAATGCCGGCGTCGCGCAGTTGCCGCACCAGCTTTTCAGCATAGTCGTCCGCTTCCGAAACGATCGTAGCAACCACCACTTGGGTCGGGGCCAGCCACATCGGCATCTTGCCTGCATAATTCTCGATCAGGATGCCGATGAACCGCTCTAGCGACCCCAGGATGGCCCGGTGCAGCATGACCGCGTATTGGCGCGAGCCATCCTCGGCCACATAGGTCGCATCCAGCCGCTCGGGCAGCACATAGTCGAGCTGAAGTGTGCCTACCTGCCAGGACCGGCCGATGGCATCCTTGAGATGAAACTCGAGCTTGGGTGCATAGAACGCCCCCTCGCCTTCCGCGATCTCGAAGTCATAGCCGGTAGCGCGCAGCGCATCGCCAAGCGCTTTTTCGGCCGCATCCCAGCGCTCGATCGTGCCACCGAATTTTTCGGGTCGCGTGGCGAGCTTGATCACGACATTGTCGAAGCCCATATGGCCATAGACCGAATAGAGCAGATGCACGAAATGCTCGGTCTCGGACTGGATCTGGTCCTCGCGGCAGAAGATATGCGCGTCGTCCTGCGTCATCTGCCGCACACGCATCAAACCATGCAGCGCCCCATGCGCCTCATTGCGATGGCAACAGCCAAATTCCGCCATGCGCAGAGGCAAATCGCGGTAGGACTTGATACCCTGGTTGAAGATCTGCACGTGGGCAGGACAGTTCATCGGTTTGAGCGCGAGATAATCGACATCGCCTGAAACGACCGGACCGTCTTCCTCGGTATTGGGGATTTCGTCCGGCACCACGAACATGTTTTCGCGGTACTTGCCCCAGTGCCCCGACTGCTCCCAGAATTTGGCATGCATCAGTTGAGGCGTCTTCACCTCCTGATAGCCCGATTTGTCCAGGCGCCGACGAATATAGGCTTCCATCTGGTTGTAGATCACGAAGCCGCGCGGGTGCCAGAACACCGAGCCCTGCGCTTCCTCCTGCAGGTGGAACAGGTCGAGATCGCGGCCGATCTTGCGATGGTCGCGCTTTTCGGCCTCCTCCATCATCGTGAGATAGGCTTCGAGCTCGTCCCTGGTCGCAAAGGCAGTGCCATAGATGCGGCTGAGCACTTCGCGATTGCTGTCACCGCGCCAATAGGCCCCAGCCACCTTGGTCAGCTTGAAGGCCTGACCGACATCCTTGACCGTACGCATATGCGGCCCACGGCAAAGGTCCTTCCACTGCCCCTGGGCATACATCTTGATCGACTGGTCCGCCGGGATGGCGTCGACCAGTTCCACCTTGAAAGCTTCGCCCCTGGTCTCGAACCAGTCCTTGGCCTGGTCGCGGCTCCACACTTCCTTGGTGAAGGCAGCGCCACGCTCGATGATCTCGCCCATCTTCTTTTCGATGACGCGCAGCTCGTCCTCGGTAAATGGGCCGGCCGGGCGATAGAAGTCGTAATAGAAGCCGTTCTCGATCACTGGCCCGATCGTTACCTGCGTCTCGGGCCACAGCTCCTGCACGGCCTCGGCCAGCACGTGCGCAGCATCGTGCCGGATCAGCTCCAGTACATCCTGCGAACCACTATCGCGCGTGACAAATTCGATCTTGCCGTCGCTTTCCAACGCGTCGGAAAGATCCGAGAGCACACCGTTCCAGCGCATCGCGACCGTTTTCTTGGCCAGCGACTTGGAGATCCCCTCCACGATCTCGGTGCCGGTAGTGCCGCGCGAATAGTCGCGAGCAGCACCATCGGGAAAAGTCACCTTGATCGACATCTGAAGTCTCCATGAAATTGGGTTGTCACGCATTCCACAATACGCGCGGTCGCTGCCTTAGCATGAAAAGAGCCGAATGCCAGCCTCAAGCTGGCGTTCAGCTGGGCAATCCCTCGAACTGCGGCAGGTTGTCGGTGATCTCATGCCAAGGTGCCTTGGAGCCAACAAACATATGAAACGATGGTCGAACCTTGGGGTCATCGACCAGCGTGCCCATGGCAACATGCGTGTTTCCGTTTTCCGCGATCACAGAATAGAGAAACGAGCCACACTGCCCGCAATGCACATCATGTGTGCCCGCAGGGTTACCATAGCTGAGAACGCTTGCCTCGCCCTGTGTTAGCCGCAAACTGCCAGTCTTAATCGAAGCCATGGGCTTGAACGCCGACCCCGTCGCGCGCCGGCATCGAGAACAGTGGCAATAAAAGGCCGCATCGAACGCGTCCTCGACTACGTAAGTCACCGCTCCACAAAGGCAGCTACCTTTGAGCATGGTCATGCTTGTCTCCCCGCCATCGCCCATACCGCCAGGGCAAATACCATCGCCCCTCTGCCGGCAGTGTCTCCGGCACCGGATCATAGCCATGCGTCCCGCCCGGGCGGCAGCGCCAGAACCGTGCCAGCCCCATCCAGCCACCCGGCCAGAATCCGAATGTCCAGATCGCGCTGCTCGTGAACTCCGAGCATGTTGGCAGATGTCGACATGTGCGCCCGACAAAGGCCGAAAGCGTGTAGCGGTAGAGCGCAATCAGAAAGACGGCCGCAACCTTGAACGGCATGTCAATGACTCGCCACATCAAGGCGATGAATCGATCCATCAGCCGCTCACTGCAACCGATTGGTTCGACTCAAGCTTTTCCAGCGCCGCAGCAACGGCATCGAACACCAGAAGGGTTGACATATGGCGGGCCGGGTAACCCCGGACCGGCTCTAGATATTTGAGATCCTCCCATCTTCCCGAGGGCGGAGCCCCATCTGCTTTGAGCATGTGGTGCATGGCCTGTCGCACGTCCAAAAACGCGCCAACTTGTGTTCCGACGATTTCCCGCGCCACCACCGCCGCTGAAGTCTGGCCCAGTGCGCAAGCCGAAATTTCGTGGCCATAGCCGACAATCACCCCATCGCGCACGACGAGATCGACCTCGATCACCGAGCCGCAAACGCGACTGACCTTGCGCGCCGAAACGTCCGCAGCGGTCAACCGTCCCGGCTGAGAGGCGTTCCCCGCAAGGTCGAGTATCTTTTCGGAATAGAGATCGCTTAGCTCCATAATCCCGACAATTCTGTTTCTTGTTCCGGTCTCGTTCCGCTTCTATATAGGGGTTCTCCATCCGACTGTCAGGGGATTGTGCTCCTGTCGAAATCCGACGCGTCGTTCGTCGCGTAGTGAGCAACGGTCGCAACGCAAGGAGCCGGACCCCATGGACGCCCAAGTCAAGCCGCTCAAGCCCGTTACCCCTGACACGCCCGTGACGCGTCCCAGCCGCGATGAAGCGGAGGCCGCAGTGCGCACGCTCATCGCCTGGGCCGGTGACGATCCCAATCGCGAGGGTCTGTTGGACACCCCGGCACGTGTGGCCAAGGCATATGGCGAACTGTTTGCCGGCTACGACCAGAACCCCGGCGAAGTCCTGTCCAAGACTTTCAAGGAAGTCGGCGGCTACGACGATCTGGTGCTGGTCAAGGGCATCCCCTTCTATGCCCATTGCGAACATCACATGGTGCCTTTCTACGGACAGGCCCACATTGCCTATCTCCCCCATGATGGGGTTGTCGGCCTCTCCAAGCTGGCCAGGCTCGTTGAAGTCTTTGCCCGGCGCCTGCAGACCCAGGAAACCATGACGGCGCAGATCATCGACGCCATCAACGAAAACCTTGGCCCGCGCGGTGCCGCCGTGATGCTGGAAGCCGAGCACATGTGCATGACCATGCGCGGCGTGAAGGCCCATGACGTCAGCACGGTCACCCACCGCTTCACCGGTGTTTTCGCCGAGGACCGGCAGGAACAGGACCGCTTTTTCGCCATGGTCGGGCATCGCTAAACGCCCGCCTCGTTCAAATGACAAGCGCGATCAAATGCGCTTGTCCTGATTATGTCATAGACTGCCTGTCTCAAACGGGTCTGTGCCATGTCAGTTGTTTCCAAAATGCTCTGGGTCCTGGAAAGCCGTTCGCGTGAACCGCTAGGCTTGGACGAGTTGGCGTCTGTCACTGGCAAGTCGAGAAGCTATCTCTCGCGCGTATTTCCCCTGGTAACCGGGTACTCCGTAACCGCCTATCTCAGGGCGAGGCGCCTGAGTGACGCCGCTCGTCAACTGGCCGACGGCGCGCCCGACATCCTGTCGGTCGCTCTTGAAGCCGGCTACGGCTCGCATGAGGCATTCACCCGCGCATTTCGCGACCAGTTCGGCATCACGCCGCAACATGTCCGCCAGCAGCGCAATCTCAATGGGATTACCCTAGTGGAGCCTCTTAGAATGGATATTGCAGCCCCCGTCAGCATCGCACCGCCCCGGTTCGAAAATCGCCCCGAAATGATCTTCGTCGGTATTGCCGAGCGCCATCCCATGAACAATCCAGCGGGCCTGCCCGCGCAGTGGCAACGGTTCCAGCCCCATATCGGCAATATCGACGGTGCCATTGCCGGGGTGGCCTACGGCCTTGTCGGTGAGATCGCCCACAATCGCTTTGAATATGTGGTCGCCATGGAAATGCGTCCCGGCGCAGAAATACCACCCGATCTCGAAAGCGTCACCGTTCCTGCACTGAAGTGGGCCAGGTTCACCCATGGCGGCGATCTCTCCACCATTCGCCAGAGCATCGCCGCCGCCGAACAGTGGCTAAGCGATAACGGGCACGAACCGAGCGAAGCCAGCTATAGCTTCCTCGAATATTATGGTCCTGACTTTGATGCCCGCAGTGGTAGCGGCGACATCGAAATCTGGTTCGGCCTTCAGGCCTGAACCCTTCCAATCCGCTGTGATGCGCGCTAGAGGCTCGGCATCCGCACGAGCAATGGCGCGCATCATGACCATTTCCTTCGCCGACCCCAAGACCCTCGATCATGCCGCGCTGGAAGAAGGCACAACCTTCGCCCCACGCTTTGACGCTCATGGTCTGCTGACCGTGGTCACCATCGAAGACGGCACCAAGGACATCTTGATGGTCGCACACATGAATGCCGAGACCCTGTCGCTGACCCTGGATACCGGTATCGCCCATTATTGGTCGCGTTCACGCAAGGCCATATGGAAGAAGGGCGAGACTTCAGGCGAACTGCAGGAAGTGGTCGAGCTGCGCACCGATTGCGATCAGGACTGCCTAGTCATGGTGGTTCGCCAGACCGGACGGGGCGCTGCCTGCCACACAGGTCGCAAATCCTGCTTTTACCGGCGCGTAACGACCGATCAGGGGGAGACTCGCCTTGAAGACACCGGCCTGCCTCGCCTGTTCAACCCCAAGGATATCTACGGGGGTTAGATTTTCCGCTCAAACAGCGGCACTAGCAGGAAACCGGCAGCGAATCCGCCCAGATGGGCCTGCCAGGCGATGGATAGCGCGCTACCCGTCAATAACGGCACCAACGGTACTGCCGCATTGAGCGCCAGCCAGATCAACGTGAAAAAGCGCGAGCGGGGGTTGGCGAACACCTCCCGCAGGCTCGCAAGCCGGCGCCCAAGCACTACCGCTTCGCCGGTTTCAGGATCGCGGGCCATCAACACCGGTTGGAACATGAAGCGAATGGCAGCACCCGTCAGGCCTGCCACGCCTCCCGATGCACCGATCAGGTAAACCTGGCTATAGAGCGTGGTTGCCGCGAACAGAGCCGCACCGCCAAAGGCCGATATCAGGAACAGGGACACCATAGGCCCTGCCCCATAGCGGCGCACTACGGGTGTTGCGAAAATCACCAGCCAGGCAACATTGATCAGCAGATGGTCCCATCCCGCATGGAGGAACGCATGAGTGAACGGCGTCCAGATCAATGGAATGGCGATGCTCGGTTCAAAGCCGGCCACCACGATTCGATAGGGCTGAAATGCGAACCATAGCAGCAGCTCCACCTGGCCGTCAGGGTTAAGAACCAGGGTTGATGCGAGATGAACGGCAATCAATATGCTCGCAAGGGCCGTTATGGACACCGGCAATAGAAACACCGGCTCACGCCCTTCAGGCCCCTGGGACACCGGTGCCCGCTCTTGTTCATTCATCGGCAAGACCCCAAGGCACCGGCGGGCCGCCGCCCTGCTCGCGCTTTTCCACATTTGGCCACAGACGTTAACCTTAACTAACCTTTAAGCGCGCCATGAGCGCGGCATTTTGCGATTGTCCGGGAAGCGCGGCGGACTCCTCTTGGAGAATGCCTCGACGCCTCAAATTGCGGGTCCGAACGATGCAGATGCAGAGCACCAAGACACTCTATACCTATTGGAACACGATTCGGGGCTCCCGCAGCGCGCCAGACCGTCGCGACATTGACCCGACACGCATTCGTGAGGCGCTTGCCAATACCTTTATTCTTGAGCTCGATAGCGCCGACAAGTTCTCTTTCCGCCTTGCCGGCTCACATCTGTGCACCAGCTATTGCCGGGAACTGAAGGGGCGCTCCTTTTCTGCGCTCTGGCATGACCGCGACGGTGACGCTATGGACACCTTGATCCGCGCTGTTACCGAAGACCATGCCGTGGCTCTGGTCACCTTTCAGGGCACCACGGCCCTGCACACCAAGGTCAGCTTTGAAACCATTCTCATGCCTCTGCGCCACAACGGCTCGACCCATACCCGCATTCTGGGTGCCATGTCGGCGGTTGAAGAACCTTACTGGCTCGGCGTGCAGCCTATCCTCGAACAGCGCATTACTGGCCTCCGGCTAATCTGGCCTGACGAGGTTCCCGCCGAAGAATCCGCGCGCGAAGTCATGGCCAGCGTTGTCAACGAATCCGAATATGGGGCATCGGCGCAGCCCGCAGCCATGCCGACCACGGTCTACGGCCGTAGCGCGCGCCGCTATGCCCATCTTGCCGTGATCGACGGCGGGCGGAACTGATTGGTTCGCTTTTGAGCGACCTATTCGGACCAATTCTCATCAAGCGTTAACCAAGCCCAGCTAAGTTTGCTGTGGTTTTCCCCAGTGCGTGGAACAGGTTGACGTATGCTCAGTGACGACATTTCTGCTCCGCAGCCCATTACCAGTCTGCACGCCGGTGCGGGAGAGCGCCGTTTCCAGCGCGTCAAAGTGTCGATCCTGGGCCGCTATATGCTGGCGGACCGTCGTGAATTTCCGTGTCAGGTCCTGTCCATGTCCCCTGGCGATGCCGTGGTGATTGCCCCGGTTCCCGGCATTGTTGGCGAGCGGATCATCGCCTATCTCGATCATCTGGGACGCGTTGAAGGGACCATCCTGTCTCAGGTCGATGGCGGCTTCATCATGGATATCGCCGCATCGCCGCGTAAGCGCGACAAGATGGCGGCCCAGCTCACCTGGCTGGCCAACAAGGATATCCTCAATCTCCCTGAGGACCGCCGCCACGAGCGCGTTGTCCCCGACATCCGCCATTCGACGGTCGTGCTCGACGATGGACGCCGCTACAACTGTAAGATCATCGACATCTCACTTTCCGGCGCCGCTGTCGAACTCGATGTGCGTCCGGCCATGGGTACGCCGATCACGCTGGGTCGCATGCGCGCCCGCGTCGTCCGTCATTTCCAGAATGGTGTCGCCGTGGAGTTCGTGGCCGCCCAGGAAATGCTGACTGTGGTGCAGCAGAACCTGCGCATGAACTGACCCCGACAGGGCAAGCACCAACGTGCCGCGCAGGAGCGGAGTAGTGTGTCCAAAAATACCGGTGCATTGACCCGCGCCGTCATGGTCAACAAATCCCTACAAGTATCGATAAAACACGCATAAAAACTGCGTGGCACTTTTCGGATCGGGGCAATCGTCCATCCCTAGTGTGGTCTCCATCAGGGAGACGACACCATGACTTTGATCAAGAAGGGCCTGCTGGCAGGGCTACTCACCGCCCTCTTCGCAATCGCCCCGGCTGCCCCAAGCGCAGCACTCGACCTTACCAACATTGCCTATGTCCAGACCAATTCCGGCACGACCTCGATTCCGGTCGGGCATCTGGAGTTCTGCAAGTCCAACCCGGCTGAATGCCGCGGCTACGACCGCGTCGAGCCGGCAACCGTGCTGGACGATCGAAATTGGCAGCAACTCGTTTCGGTCAATGCGTACTACAATCGGAACGTCGTCCCGGTCACTGACCAGGATCTCTACAAAGTCGCCGAGTTCTGGACCTACCCGAACGGCTATGGCGACTGCGAGGATTTTGCCCTCGCCAAACGCCGCGACCTGATCAATTCAGGCTGGCACCCCTCGACGTTGATGATCGCCGTGGTCAAGGAAGCTAATGGCAATGGCCACGCCGTGCTGATCGCCCGCACAGATCGCGGTGACCTCGTCCTCGACAATCAGGCCGGTACGATCCAGCTCTGGAGCGACACGCCTTACAAGTTCATCAAGCGCCAGTCACAGGCTCATGCCGGTCAGTGGGTCGACATGATCGACAACCGGGTGCTGGTCGTCGCTGCCGCCAACTAACAAGTTTCCGGACCCCGCCCAAAGCCTATCCCTGATAGGGGTCTGAAGAGTCAGGCCGGTCATGCGCCAGCGTGGCCGGCCTGGCTGCGTCCAGGCATGGGCTTGAGATTATGGCCGCAACGCCACGTAGATGCTCATAAAAAACAGACCGGTGATGAAGGCCCAGCCAAAGGCAACCAGGGCCGAGATCAGAACAGACGGCATAGAGATCGTGCCATCCTCATCATGGCTCCAGCCCACCTGGAGAAGGATGTAGGGACCGCACACGAAACTCATCGCCAGATTGCCCAGCGAGGCGAGGTAAGATCGACCGTCCCAGCGCAGCATGGCTTGCTGCCGCGTAACCCACTGGTACAGGTGGGTCCCAGCCCCCGCCATGCAAAGCCCCACGCCCATGATGAATGCCGCAAGCAAAAGTTCTCTGGTCATGCCCATCCCCGTGCCATCTGCCCATGCTGCGCGAATATTTACCGTTTGTTAAGCATATTGCGCCCCCTAATGGATGTCACCCCGAAGCGAGAATTCTGGTTAATTTCCACCATGGCGGCCTCAGGCATCAATGCGAACGCTGTGGAAGGTGGCAAAGGCCAGCTCGCCTACAACGTTGCCGGAATTGCCTTGATCATCCTGCTGTTGGCGGTGGGTGTGGCTTATCTGGTCGACCAGACGGCCCGAAACATGCAGCGGCCCATGCCCAGCCTGCTTGATGCAGACCCGATAACGCAGACTGTCGCAGGGCGTGAATTGCACATTCCCACGACCTGGTTCCGCTTTGGCGAAACCATCAAGCCTGGTTTCGTCAGCCAGATCGATCTGACCTTCGCTCTGCCGCTGGATGCCGGCCAGCAGCCAACGCCGGTCGAGGTAACACTGATTTCACGCAGCGCAGCGCGCGCCAGCGGTGCCTTGCTCGACGCGGTCTACTTGCACCAATTTGCCGATGGTTCAGTCGGCGGCATCCCCGGACTGGTGGGCAAGCCGCTTCTCGCGGCCGATGGATATGCAGACGAAACGGTCTGGTACGACCCACTCTCGCCTGCCCCATTTGTTGCCAAATGCGCCGCAGCGCCCGATCCGAGCCGCTCGGATCGCTGTCTGAGGACCATTCACCTGCCCAACGGGCTGGCAGCCATCCTCAGCTTTGACGCGGAGGCGCTGGTCGCCTGGCGTCAGTTCGACGCCGAGCTCGCCCAGTGGCTGGGCAAGATCGGCGCATTGGACAATTAGTCGATATCGTCCAGGTCGATGTCCAGGATCGACATGGAGAACATGTAGGACTTGTCGCCATCCTCATCGTCGAGGTGGATCAGGCCGATCGACTCCTCGCCAATGAACACTTCAACGGAATCGTTTAGCTTCGGCCGCGGGCGGACATCGATATTGCGATTGTTGAAGGTGCGTTGCAGAAATTTCTGCAGCTTGATGATCTCGGGGTGGTTCACGGGAACATGTCCTGCTGGTTGCGTTGAGGCGGCAATCTAGTGTCTCGACAAACCCTGACAACCCCTGCAAGGACCAATTTACCGGTAACAACTGGACCGAGTGGCTTGCCCGGCGCTATTTCGCCCCGTCATGCACCAGCACCATCTGGTCCATGACCAGGGCCGGCTGAGCGCATCCGGCCTCGCCGATCACCTTGGCCGGCACACCAGCCACGGTCGTGCGTGGCGGCACTTCCTTGAGCACCACGGAGCCCGCACCCACCCGGCTGCAATCACCAACCTTGATGTTTCCCAACACTTTGGCTCCGGCGCCGATCAGCACCCCATTGCCGATCTTGGGATGCCGATCCTGATCCGCCTTGCCGGTGCCGCCAAGCGTGACATTCTGGAGGATCGAGACATTGTCCCCCACAATGGCGGTCTCGCCGATGACCAGCCCGGTGCCATGATCGAGCATGACACCCTTGCCCATGGGCACGGCCGGATTGATATCGACCTGGAACACCTGGCTCGAACGGCTCTGCAGATACAGCGCAAAGTCGCGGCGCCCCGACTTGTGCATGGCGTGGGCGAAGCGATGAGTCTGGATCGCCTGATAGCCCTTGAAATAGAGCAGCGGCTCGATGGCCCGGTGGCAAGCCGGATCGCGCTCCAGCGTCGCGGCCAGATCGACCCGGGCGGCCTGACCGATTTCGGGATGATCGCGCAGGGTTTCCGCGAAAGCCTGGCGGATCATGTCCGCTGACACGTCTTCATGGTCGAGGCGCGTCGCCAGTCGGTGCGCCAGCGCCTCTTCCAGGGTCTCATGATTGAGAATGGTGGAGAGAACCAGATTGGCCAGGAACGGCTCATTGTCGAGCACCTGCCGGGCCCCGGCACGAACAGCCTCCCAAACCGGGTCGACGGCCTGTATCTGGGGCGAAATCTTGGCATTGCCGCTCATGTCGCGAGTCTCCGCTTCATCGATAGATGCCGATATAAGCTACATCATTTCGCTGTTCAAAGCCAAAGCTGCTCCTTTGGTTCACGAAACCGGCACGCTGGAGCAATGCTTGCTCAGAAACTCCAGTGCCGCTGCCTTGAACACCTTGTCCCCGGTCGCCCGCATATGGTCGCGCCGGGGAATGACAAGGGCCTCACCCTGCGGCAGCAACTCAGCCAGCGCCTCGGGCCCGCCGGCCATCTCGTCCTCTTCCCCAACCGCCACCAGTGCCGGCACTTCAATTCGCCGCACATCGGCGCGTGCCATGGGCTGGCGCGAGGTCTCCATGCAAGCCGCCAGCGCTTCACGATCCGAACCGGTGTGGTCGGCAAAGATGCGGAACTGCCGCGCGGTGGGATGAGTCAGGTCGGATAGGTCCGGTGCACGCAACCCGGCAATGATGTCATTGCCGTCGCTCAGCCCGTTGATCAGGTTCATGGCCATGCCCCCGAAAATCGCTGCAACGACCCGCTCGGGGTGGTGGAAGACCAGAAAAGCGGCAATCCGGGCGCCCATGGAATAGCCCATCACCGCCGCCCTTTCGACTCCCAGATGATCGAGCAGCGCCAGCGCGTCCTCGGCCATCTGGGTCGGATAATAGAGCTCGGGATCATGCGGCCTGTCCGATTGGCCATGACCACGGTTATCAATCGTGATGGCCTGATACCCGGCTTCGACCAGCGTCTCCACCCAGCCGGTGTCGACCCAATTGACCTTGCCGCTTGAGGCAAAGCCGTGGATGAGCAGGACCGGCGGCCCCTCTCCGGTAACCTCATAAGCGATCGACAGGCCGGACGTGGTGAAGCTGGGCATGTGGCATCCTCTTTTCAGTCCCTCGGGTGTTGCGGCTTCAGGACGCAAAATCAAGCGCCCTTTGCCCTTTTCTTGGTTGAGGCCTTTGGCTATGGTCGCGCCAAATCAAACACACTCCAGGTTCCCGACCATGGCACACGGCTCGACCCCGCATTTCCACAATACCGAAGGCCTGCGCAGCATCGAGATCGGGTCCAAGGAGTTTCAGTGCGTCGGCGCCCTGCCCCCGTTTGACCATCCCCATGTCTTCCTCGACATGGGCAAGGACGACGAAATCGTGTGCCCCTATTGCTCGACGCTCTATGTCTTCAAGACTGAACTGGGCGAGGGTCATGCCAACCCCGCCTCGGCCATCTTCAAGGCCCACGCCGCCTGAGCAGCCCCATGCCCAGTTCGGGCCGCAGCTATGTCATCGCCGGCGCCGGCATCGCCGGTATGACCCTGGCGCTTGCGCTGGCCAAGTTTGGCGCGACGGTGGTGGTGCTCGAACGCAGCCCAACGATCCAGGAGTTTGGCGCGGGCCTCCAGATCAGCCCCAATGCCCGCCGCGTACTCGATCGGCTCGGGCTGAGCGACGCCATTGATCAGGTCAGCCTCGAGCCCGAAGCGCTCGATGTCTATGCGCAGGGCGGCCAGCACCCGCTGGTCAGCATGGAGCTGGGTGCGATCATGCGCGAACGCTTCGGCGCCCCCTATGCCGTGATGCACCGGGGTGACCTGGCGAACCTTCTCTACAAGGCCTGCAGGCGCTTTGCCAATATCGATATCCTGTTCGGCGTGCGCGGCTGGGACGTGGTGTCCCACGCCCGCGGCGTGACAGTTGCTATCGACGAAGCCAATGGGCAAAGCCGAACGGCACGCGCCGATGGGTTCATCGGGGCAGATGGTGTGCATTCCCAGACCCGCATTGGCGTGCTGGATGGCCCGACCGCCCAATATCGCAACCGCATTGCCTGGCGCGCGCTGGTGCCGGCCGCTTCGCTTGGCGGACCGATCGCCATGGATCGGGTGTCGGTGTTTTTCGGCAGCGGCTTTCACCTGGTTTGCTACCCCCTGCCCCATCGCGGCCAAGTAAACCTGGCCCTGTTCATGCCCGGCGCAATTCCCTCCGATGGCGTTCAGCCTAAGCCAAGGCGACCCGCCCCAAAGGTCGAGCAACTGCTGGCTGCGGCGGAGGGCAACTGGACAGCCTGGCCCATGTACACGGTGGATACCCCGCTCTGGCATCAAGGCAATATCGGCATCATAGGGGATGCTGCCCACGCCATGGTGCCGTTTCAGGCGCAGGGTGCGGCCATGGGCATCGAGGACGCGGCGACCCTGGCGCCGCTGCTGATGGGAACTGAATCGGCCGAAACTGCCTTGTCCCGATATGCCGTCATCCGGCAGCCGCGCGCCCGTCGTGTTGCCGCACTTTCGGCAGAGAATGGGCGCATATTTCATATGGCCTGGCCGTTCAGCCTGGCGCGGAACGTTGTCATGCGGTTGCAGGGGCCAAGAGCCCACCTCAAGCGACTTGCATGGGTCTATTCTCACGACGTGGGCGACAGCCCCGCGCCGTGATCGGCTCCGGCCTTGCCTTGTCGGCTTCGGCCGTGTCAATTGCGTCGCACCATTCCGGTGGAACAAAGAAAAGGTAACAACCACCGCATGCAAGCTGCGATTCGCTCTCGCCTGACCCTGACCTGCATCCTGATCACCATTCTGATCGACATGATCGGCGTGGGGATTATCGTGCCGGTGCTGCCCGAACTGCTTGAGGACCTGACTGGCGGCAGCGTGGCCCAGGCGGCCGTGATCGGCGGCTATCTGGTGTTTGCCTATGCCTTCATGCAGTTCGTCTTCTCCCCGGTGCTGGGCAATCTCTCGGACCGCTTTGGGCGTCGACCGGTGCTGCTGCTCTCGCTGCTGGGGCTGACCTTCGATTATCTGATGATGTCGATCGCCCCCTTCGTCTGGTACCTCTTCATTGGCCGCATCATTGCCGGCATTGCCGGGGCGGCACTGGCAACAGCCACCGCCTATATGGCTGACATCACCCCGCCCCATAAGCGCACCCACCGCTTCGGCCTGATCGGTGCCGCCTTCGGGCTTGGCTTCATCATCGGCCCGGTGATTGGCGGCGAGCTGGGCGAATTCGGGCCCCGCGTGCCTTTCTTTGCGGCAGCCGGCCTGGCCTTTGCCAATTTTCTTTTCGGCCTGCTCGTCCTGCCCGAAAGCCTGCCCAAATCCTCGCGCCGCAAATTCGACATTCGCCGGGCCAACCCGCTGGGGGCCGTGCTGGCCCTCAAGAAGTACCCCTCCGTGCTCTGGCTGCTGGCCGTGCTGTTCTTCTTCCAGCTTTCGGCCCAGGCCTTGCCAACGGTGTTCAGCTACTTCACCGTCGAGGTGTTCAATTTCACTTCCTCGATCATTGGCCGCACGCTGGGCGCGTTCGGGCTTGGCTTTGCCATCAGCCAGGCCGTGCTGGCCGGTCCCATGTCGCGCGGCATAGGCGAACCGGCGGTCGCCATGATTGGCCTTCTGGCGGCGATTGCGGCCTTTGCCGGCGTCGCCTTTTCGACCGAAGAATACATGCTCTATCTCGCCATTTTGGTGGGCACGATCAGTGGCCTTGCCCCGCCCGCGATCAACGGTGTGCTGTCGCGCCAGGTGCCGGACAACAGCCAGGGCGAATTGCAGGGCGCGGTCAATGCCGCCAGCTCGCTGGCCACGATCATCGGCCCGCTCGCGGCCACGCAGATCTTCTCCTATTATACCACCACCCCCGGCACCCATGGCTATTTCCCCGGCGCCCCCTTTATCGCCGCCAGCGCCAGCGTGGCGGTTGCGCTGATCGTCTTTGCAATTGCCGCCTGGCGCTTCGAACTGGGCAGCCGCCCGAGTATCGCCGACCACCCGCACGCGCCTGAAATGCCACCGCCCGGTCAGGTGCGCGTGGCGCCGCTGGAAGATGATGATGACAATAGTGATCCGTCCCGCCGCTGAGGCCGACTGGCCGGCCATGCTGCGCATCGTCAAGCCGGTGCTCGACGCGGGCGAGACTTACGCCATCGACACCAGTCTGGGCGAAGGCGGCGTCCGCGCCTATTGGCTGATGCCGGCTCATGAGGTCTTCGTGGCCGAAATCGGGGGGAAGATCGTCGGCACCTACTACCTGATGGCCAATCAGGCCGGAGGCGGCGCGCATGTGGCCAATTGCGGCTACATGACTGCCCCGGAGGCGCGCGGCAAGGGCGTGGCCCGGACCATGTGCCTGCACTCGCTCGAGCGGGCCCGTGAACGCGGGTTCCGCGCCATGCAGTTCAACCATGTCGTCTCCACCAATACCGGCGCCGTCGCACTGTGGCAGAAGCTGGGCTTTGAAATTGTCGGGACGCTGCCAGAGGCCTTCAAGCATCCGGCGCATGGCTATGTGGACAGCTATGTGATGTTCCGGGCGCTCTAGCACGGACCCATTTCTCCAGCACAGGCATCCGCACGGCCCCTGGACCTGCGGGTTTGAAAAATAGAGCGGAGTCCCGAGACGGTCGCCGTCCCTGAAACTAAAAAACTGAGACGAAAACCGTCTCGGGATGCCGGGTTTTCTCGTTAGCAGGTAACTTGGCAGGCCTATCCTGGGGTCGACATCGCAATGTGCCGCCCATGGTGCCCAGGCTCTCAACCGCCGACCCGCAGACCGTGAGGGCAAGCGACTGCCCCACGCCCGGCTGTCCCTCCCGCCACTGGTCGCTGCAGGCCGCCCTGACGCGAGAGAGATGGACGGATTATGCGGGGAGAATTGGGTGCGGGGATAACAATCGTTCAGACAAAATATCCACCGGCGCCAAATGACTCAATGATGACGTCACGAGCAGGCGCAAAACCCGCAGTACAGGATTGGACCCGAGGCATCGCGATTTGTTGAATGGCTGGCTCGGATCAAGAAGAGGACACTACCGTTCCAGGGGAACAACCCGGAGGACAGCCACCATGAACTTTCATCATCTCGGCCGCCGCAGCATCTTGAGCGCAGGTCTCGCGCTGGCCTTTGCCGGTCTGGCCGGTTCCGCCATGGCGCATCACGGCTGGAGCTGGGCGGAAGCCGGCATGATCGAATTGACCGGCACCATATCCAGCATCACCATTGCCCCGCCCCACCCTGTGATAGAAGTCGATGCCGATGGCGAGATCTGGACCGTGGAACTGGGCAATCCCTCGGCCACCCAGCGGGCCGGCTTCGTTGAGGGCGCCGCCGAAATCGGCCAGGAAATCGTGGCGCTGGGCAATCGGGATGCCGATGGGACGACTCGCATGAAGGCGGTCCGCATTACCATCGATGGCACGGCTTACGACATCTATCCCGAGCGCATCCCCTCCTAGCGCATGTGGGACGCCCTGCAGAGCTGGCCGGGCGCGGTCGCCCTGCGGGGTTCCCCGGTCCTTTACCTGCTGGTCAATGCCGCCCACATCCTGGGGATCGGGCTGATTGTCGGTCCGATCCTGGCGCTGGATGCGCGCTTGCTCGGCCTGGCCCGCCATATCCCTATTGGTGTCGTGGGGCCGTTCCTGGCGGCCGTCGCCAAGCTCGGCGTCGGGCTCGCCATTGTGACCGGCCTGGGCCTGTTCAGCGTGCAGCCGGCCAACTATGCCGACAACCCGGCCTTTCTTCTCAAGCTTCTCATCCTGGTGTTGGCCATCGCCAACGCGGTGAGCGTCGATCGCGGCCGGGCTTGGAAGCAGGCCATCGAGACCAATGAAATCGCCGCCGTCCTGCGTTGGGAGGCGGCAGCATCTTCCATGCTTTGGATCACGGTACTGGTTGCCGGCCGCTGGATCGGGTTTGTCTAGCGATTGTGCCTGAACGCTGAACCGGGCCGTGGCGCGATGCGTAGTGCAGTCATGGCAAAACTGCGCTTCATCCTGGGTGACCATCTTTCCCGCAACCTTGCGAGCCTCAGGGACATCGACAAGGACCACGACATCGTCCTGATGGCCGAGGTGGGAGGCGAATCCACCATTGTCGGCTTTCACAAGCAGAAGCTGGTGCTGATCTACTCAGCCATGCGCCACTTCGCCGAAGCGCTGCGCGCCGAAGGCATCACGGTCGACTATGTAAGCCTGGATTGCCCCAACAACACGCAAAGTCTGGATGGCGAACTCAAGCGCGCCCTCAACCGCCATGACGTGGAGACCGTGGTGGTAACCGAGCCGGGGGCATGGCGCGTTCGTGCCCTCATGGACAAGTGGGAACAAAACCTTGGGGTACCCGTAGAGATCCGCGAGGATGATCGCTTCATTTGCAGTCACGAGCGCTTTTCAGCCTGGGCGAATGGCAGAAAATCGCTCCGCATGGAGTTCTTTTACAGGGAGATGCGCCGGGAGACGGGCCTGCTGATGACAGACAGCGGGCCGGAGGGCGGCCAGTGGAACCTTGACGCAGAGAACCGGAGTCCGCTGCCGCCCGGTCATCGCGCACCTGAGCGCCTGCGGTTCAGCCCGGATGCCGAAACAAGGCGGGTGATTGGCCTGGTGCGTGAGCGCTATCCGGACAATTTTGGAGAGATTGAGCCGTTCTCCTGGGCAGTCACCCGCCACGATGCTCTCAGGGCCCTTGACCACTTCATTGCCGCGGCCCTGCCCGGCTTCGGCACGTATCAAGATGCCATGAAAAGCGGGGAGCCCTTTCTGCATCACGGCCTGTTGTCGGCCTACCTCAATATCGGCCTGCTGGGGGCCGAAGAAGTCTGCGCGGCGGCGCAAAGGGCGTATTACGCCGGCGACGCACCGCTCAACGCCGCCGAGGGCTTTATCCGGCAAGTTCTAGGGTGGCGGGAATATGTGCGGGGCATCTACTGGTGGAAAATGCCCGACTATGCGCAGACCAATTTTCTGGGCGCGCAGCGCGACCTGCCGTGGTTCTACTGGTCCGGCGAGACGGACATGAACTGCTTGGCCAATGCGATTGACGACACGCGGCGGCATGCCTACGCCCACCATATCCAGCGCCTGATGGTCACCGGGAACTTTGCGCTCCTCGCCGGCATCGAACCACGCCAGATCGAGGCATGGTATCTGGCGGTCTATATTGACGCCTTCGACTGGGTCGAACTGCCAAACGTGCACGGCATGGTCATGTTTGCCGATGGTGGCTTGCTCGCGTCCAAGCCCTATGCGGCCTCGGGCGCCTATATCAACCGGATGTCCGACTACTGCGCCGGCTGCCGCTACAGCCCCAAGGTCAAAGACGGCGAGAACGCCTGCCCCATCACTCTGCTCTACTGGAACTTTCTCATTGAAAACCGCAGGGTCCTTCAGGCCAATCCGCGCATGGCAATGGCCTATCGCAATCTGGACAGAATGGATGCTTCCGCTGTTCAGGGCATGCAGCAGCGGGCGACGCGCTTTCTGGATGGACTCAATGCCGGAGTGACGACAACCAATCCGCCGCTACAGGGTGAGCTCGACCTGTGAAAAAGGCCGGGCAAACTGCCCGGCCTCAATTGGCGCGATTTGCAAGGGTTCTAGTTGCCCAAGGTGCTCGGCCAAGTGCCGTGCAGGTCGGAACCGCGGCCTTCGATCTCGAAGCCGTGGGCGCCGAAGAAGTCGCGCTGGCCCTGAATGAGATTGGCGGTGCCCTGAGCCTGGCGATAGCTGTCGAAATAGCTCAGCGCGGCCGAAAGACAGATCATCGGGAATTCACCAATGGCGGCAGCGGCCACGACCTTGCGCAGGCTCGGATGGCTGTCCTTCATGATCTCGACGAAATCTGGCACGACGAGCAGGTTGATCGCCTCGCCCTTGTCATAGGCGGACGCCATCTGGTCGAGGAAGCGCGAACGGATGATGCAGCCGGCGCGCCAGATCTTGGCGATGGTTGCGAGCGGCAGGGCCCAGCCATTCTCTTCTGAAGCCTTGGCGATGACGGCAAAACCCTGGGCATAGGAAACGATCTTGCCGGCGAGCAGCGCCTTTTCGAGATCGGCCAGCGTCACATCGGTCTTGGCGCGGTTCGGCTTGCCATAGATGCCTTCAGCGGCAACGCGCTCGGATTTGCGTGAGGAGATCGAGCGGGCCGCAACGGCGCCCTCGATGGCGGTGGCCGGCACGCCCATCTGCTGGGCGGCAATGGCAGACCACACCCCGGTGCCCTTCTGGCCGGCCTTGTCCAGGATCAATTCGACCAGCGGCCTGCCGGTCTGGTCATCAATGGCATCCAGCACGTGACCGGTGATTTCGATGAGGTAGGAATTGAGCGGCCCCTTGTTCCACTCCTTGAAGACGTCGGCGCATTCCTTGGGCGACATCCCGAGGCCATCGCGCATCACGCCGTAGACTTCGGCGATCATCTGCATGTCGCCATATTCGATGCCGTTGTGGATGGTCTTGACGAAGTGCCCGGCGCCACCTTCACCGAGATAGGCGCAGCAGCTTTCACCGTTGAACTTGGCGGCAATGGCGGTCAGCACGGCCTCGGCATTGTGCCACTGCTCCTTGGAGCCGCCGACCATGATCGAGGGACCGTGGCGGGCCCCCTCTTCGCCGCCGGAAACGCCGACGCCGAGATAGCCGATATTCTTGGGCTTGAGATAGTCGAAGCGACGCTGGGTATCGGAGAACAGCGAATTGCCGCATTCGATGATGGCGTCACCGGCTGCCAGATGCGGCAGAAGCTGCTCGATCATGTCATCGACCGGCTGGCCGGCCTTGACCATGATGATGATCGAGCGTGGCGCCTTCACCGTCTGCACGAATTCGGCCAGGTCATATTTGGGGATGGTGTTTCCATCCAGGCCCTGGGCTTTAGCGTCGGCCATATGCTCGTCAATACGGCCCGCCGACCGGTTATGAACGGCAACAGTGTAGCCCTTCTCGGCAATGTTCAGGGCCAGATTGGATCCCATGACCGCCAGGCCGATAAGGCCGATATCTGCTGTCGACATACAAACAGTCCTTCTAAATCGCTTCCGTGTTCATTCCATGCGCTCAAGGGCACGGCACGCGGGCGGGAAATGACCACAATCCGCGCCTTGAAGGAAGTGCGGATTACACAATTTCCGGCCAGATCGCACAACTTGTATGGAAGATCAAGCCGAACTGCCCTCGCGCACATCCACGCCGCGCTCAGCGAAAGCCTTGAAGGCCTCGGCATATTGCTGGCTCTGCTTCTTGAACATGCCCGGCATCAGAAAGCCCATGATCTTCATGAAAGGGCTCTTCATTTCAAAGACATTGTGGCTTTCCCAGAGGGTGCGGTCCGGTCCGAGTTCGGAGAAGCGGTTCTCGACTATATTGTGCACACCCTCAACGTCATAGGTCCCATCGAAAGCGTCAGGCAAATCGCGACGGGTGATGGTCTCGACCATCTCCATGCGCCGGCTGCCCATGAGAAAGACCAGCTTCGATTTCGTACCAACCTGTCCAGGCTCGCCCGAGAGAGGCTCGAAACTGAGCAGGCCCTTCTGCCATTTGGGCAAATTGTCCGGGTTGTCGAACAGTTCAATGACCTTGTCGCGCGGCAGGTCGATGACAATCGAAGTGTCGTATTCCAGCGCCATGGGGTCCCTCCTCCACCTTGCATCGCGTCGGGGCGTCCTCTAACACCCGGAGAGGACGGTGCCACACTGGGAGGATAAGGCCAACAATGAAGCGGGGCATAGCGCAATTCGACCTCACCGGCCGGCGGGCCCTGGTGACCGGGTCCAGCCGCGGCCTGGGGCTAGCCATGGCAACAGCCTTGGCCGAGGCCGGCGCAGAACTGATCCTCAACGGCCGGGACGAAGTGGCCTTGGGCAAGGCCGCCGCAGATCTGGCTGAAAGTGGCGCCAAGGTCTCGGCACTGGCCTTCGATGTGACCAGCCCCGACAGCGTGGCCGACGCCATCGGCCATTGCGAAGAACAGATTGGTCCAATCGACATTCTGGTCAACAATGCCGGCATGCAGATAAGGGGATCATTGGAGACCTATAGCCACGAGAATTTCGAGGCCATGCTGAGCGCCCATGTGGTCTCCACCTTTTCGGTCAGCAAGGCTGTTGCCCAGCACATGCTGGCGCGCGGCAGGGGCAAGATCATCAATGTCTGCTCGATCCTGACCAATCATGCCCGCCCGACCGCCGCGCCCTATGGCGCTGCCAAGGCAGCCATTGCCAACCTCACGCGCGGAATGGCAGCCGACTGGGCCCCGCGTGGGCTGAACATCAACGCCATTGCGCCGGGCTATTTCAAGACCGACCTCAACACGGCTCTGATCGCCGACCCGGCCTTCGATGGCTGGGTAAAGCAGCGCACGCCCATGGGGCGCTGGGGCGAGGTCGAGGAACTTGGCCCTGCCGCAATCTTTCTTGCATCTGACGCTTCCAGTTTCGTGAACGGACACATTCTCTATGTCGACGGCGCCTTCACAGCCACGGTCTGAACCGGCTCGCATCATCATTGTCATGGGCGTTAGCTCTTCGGGAAAATCCACCGTAGGGGCGGCCCTCGCGCGCGCCCTGCATGCCCCCTTCCTCGATGGGGACCAGTATCACCCCGAGGCCAATGTCGAGAAAATGCGCGCCGGCACGCCGCTGACCGACGCGGATCGCTGGCCCTGGCTGGAGGCCCTGAGTACGGCCCTCATACATGCGGCACGGAAGAAGGACGTTGCCATCGGTGCCTGTTCGGCCCTCAAGCGCAGCTATCGGGACTTTATCACTGAAAAGGCCGGCGAGCCGGTGCTGTTCGTCTATCTGGACGGCTCCAAGGAGGTGATTGGCGAGCGCATGGCCAAGCGCAGCCACGAATATATGCCAACGAGCCTCCTCGACAGCCAGTTCGCCACGCTCGAAGTGCCCGACCCGGCCACGGAAAACACGTTGCATGTGCCCGTGACCGACAGCGTCGACAAGATCGTACGCACCGTCACTGGCGCGCTCGATCACCTCAAGAGCTTCAAGCGCTGGCAATAGCCCGCTGAACGCAGCGCGCCCTATTGCGCCACATAGCCGCCATCCACCAGATGGTAGGATCCGGTGATGTTGGACGCTGCGTCGGAAAGCAGGAACAGGGTCAGGGCAGCGACTTCGTCGGACTTGCCCAGGCGACCGATCGGATGTGCGGAGGCCAGCGCATCGTAATTGTCCTTGGGCAGAGCAGCCAGAAGCGGGGTATCGATGAAGCCAGGGCCAACGGCCGTGACCCGGATGCCCTGCTTGGCATAGTCCATCGCCGCCGATTTGGTCATGCCCACCACACCATGCTTGGCCGCGACATAGGCCGGTGCGTTGGGGAAAGCGACCGATCCGAGAATGGAGGCCATGTTGACGATGGCGCCACCGCCGGACTTCAGCATGGCGGCAATTTCGTACTTCATTGAATAGAAGACAGAGTTCAAATTGACGTCGATGACCTTGTGCCAGTCCTCCAGCGTGTAATCGCCCAACGGCGCCGCCGCGCCGCCAATGCCGGCATTGTTCACACCAAGATCAAGCTTGCCGAAGGTATCGACGGCAAACTGAACAGCCTTATCGACCTGATCGGCCTGTGCCACATCAACGGCCACCGCCGCCGCCTCTCCGCCATCGCTTTTGATCGCCTCAACGACTCTCTCGGCCGCATCAAGCTTGAGATCGGCTACGACGACCTTGGCTCCGCGCGTTGCCAGCTGGCGCGCCACGGCTTCGCCAATGCCGGAAGCGGCGCCTGTTACTAGCGCAACCTTGCCTGCAAAATCATTGGTCATTTCAATCTCCTTGTTGTCTCCCCTTCATATGGGGCTGCCCGAAGGGTGCTGCCATGCGCTGGATCAAGTTTGGGATCGAACACAGTGTTCATGTCGGGCGGCAAGGTAACCGGCAGCGGAGCGACGGACGAAGTGACGATCATCTCGATTGCTGCCGCTCGGAGACTTCCCTGGCTGTCTGTTGCCAGGGCCAGCGCCCGCTGACCTCCACTTCCAGCGACAGGCTGAGGAAGGTCCGGATTGCCACGATGCCGGCCAGTACCGCCAGGCTGTCCAGCGTTGGCTCTATGGCAACAGTGGCAATGATGTCGGCAGCAACCAGCACCTCGAGCCCAAGCAGGATACCCCGGCCGATATCGGCCCGGTAAGCGCGGAACCGGTCATGGGCCTCCTGGATGCGCAACTGCATGGCGAACCGGACCGTACTCACGATCAGGCCCAGGACAATGATGGCGATGCCGAACCATTCGACACTGCGCACGATGATATGGAGCAATTGATCGGTCATGGTTTCCCCCGTCCCTGCCTTCCGGGCTAACGCGGCGAACCACCCAAGCGATCCACCGCGCCTGCCATTGCATGGGGGCGAGGACTAATCCTGGCGCCTGGCCCAAGACCGCATGGCGGCGATCAGGTAGTCGGCAAAGCCGGTTTCAATCGCCTCGTAGCGGGCCCGAAAGTCGGGATGCTCGTAGACGTCGGCCAGGCCCGCATAGGCCTCGGGAGGGCATTCGCGGCCCCAACTGGCCGCGACCCATTGCCAGTGACGCTCGATCAGCGGATCAAGGGCGCTGGCCTGAGGCGGCAGGCCACGGCGGAGAGCTTCGGCCAGCCCGTCCTCGATGTCCCTGAGTTCGGCCATCATCGCGGCCTGTTCGTCTTCGGACATCCCGGCCATTTGCGTGCGGCTGCGGATGATGTCCTGTTCAATCTGCTCGCCGTAATGCTCGACAAGCCAGGCTTCGTATTCGGCCTGTTTTTTCGGATCCACCAGGCCCGAATAGAGTTCTTCATGCGTCATTGCGCCTTCTCCTTTGAGATGGGCGATCGTGCGGTCAATCGTCCTGACCATACCGGCGTAACGCTTCGCCTGAGCATCCAGCCGTTCGCGTTGCTGCTGCAGCGTACCGAGCCGGTCGAAGCCGGGCGCATCCAGGATGGCGCCGATCTCGGCCAGGGGCATATCCAGGCCCCGGAGGATCAGAATTTGCTGCAGGCGCAGCAATTCCTCCTCGCAATAATAGCGATAGCGGTTCTCGCCGGTGAATGCGGGCTTGAGCAGTCCGATATCATCATAGTGGTGCAGCGTGCGCACCGTTACGCCGGCAAGCCGGGCGAGTTGATTGACGGTATAGGTCTTGGTCATGGTCCCGCATCCTCCGCGAGACGAGGCAATAGTCCCTTACGCCGCGTCAGGGTCAACAGGCGGCACGCCAGGCACTCGCGCCAGGCTCGCATTGGCGTAGCGGTCATCATGGCTGACCTCCCGGCCCGCCCAGCCCGGCATGCCGATCGCCTGATCGACAGCCTCAAGCTCGACTTCGGCCACAATCAGGCCGGCATGGGCACCGGCAAAGACATCGACCTCCCAGGTCAATCCGCCATGCGGCACCAGATATCGGGTCTTTTCGACAACGTTTGGCTGCGCCAGGGCGAGCATTTCCCGGGCATCGTCCAGTGGAACGTCATATTCGAACTCGGCGCGGCTGATCCCCTCGGCGGGGCCCTTGAGGGTCAGCACCGCCCTTTGCTCGTCCGCAATACGGATGCGTACAGTGGCCTTGGCATTGCTGGACAGATACCCCTGCACCAAGCGCTTCTGTCCCGTGACAGCCTGTCGCCAGCCGTCCCCTGCAACCAGAAACTTGCGTTCGATTTCTTCGGCCATTTCGCCCTATCCCAGAAGCTGCCAATAGGCATCGAACCGCCTGGCCGCACCGCTGGGAGGCTCCGCCGCGAACTGCCGGCCGAGAATGAAGGCCTTCTCGCTGAGCGCTGCCTGTTGCTCGGCAATGATCGACAGCAAGGTGTCGGCGGAGCTGTCACCCGGCGCACGCGTTGAGACTATCCAGTCGGACAGCACCATCAGGTTATGGTGGTCACCCAGGGTCTCACCCAATTCATCGAGCCGGATACAAAGATTTTCCATGATCGCGGGCGCGGTGCGCTCGTAAAGGCGCATGTGATACCACCAGACCTTCGCAGCCTTGCGCCAGTCATGCACCACCTCGCCTTCGGGCGCCTTGCGCGCCTCGGCCAGACGCTTGCGAAAGCGCCGATAGCCGGCCCTAAGACCGGGCTGCACGATAGCTGTGCCCGAGGCGTCGAACTGCCAACCCGGCACCCGCGCACGCGCTTCAGTGAAATCGGCGGCCGCCAGCGCCAGCAATTCCTCTTCGCCCATTTGCTGGCGCAGTTGCCTGGCGCGCTCCCGCAGCCGATCGAGCAGTGTCACCGATCCCACGCCATCGACACTGAGCCGCGCGCCGGAATGATCAACCAGGCCCGACATGGTCTGGACCATCACGGCAGCGTCGCGGGCCACCGAGAACCGGTCGGCAATGGCCCGAAAGGCAGCGTTTTCCGCTTCATAGTCGGCAAAGACGGGCCGCACGAGCTTGAGCAGGGCACGCAGCTTCTTGCACGATTTACGCAGCGTATGGACGGTCTGGTCAAAATCTTCACTGGCCGCAATCGCTTCCAATGCCTTGTCGATCTGTTCGGCGGCGATATCGCGCACCTGGCCGGCAACACCACTGGACTGCTTGAAGGCATAGGCCATGACTTGAACCCGAAAACTAGAACCCGAAACTCATCTGGCCGGCCGGTGTGCCGACATTGATACCTTCCATCGCCAGCATCTTGACCTTGGTGACCGTGCCACCCGGTGCCGAAAACCCGCCCGGCTTGCCATTGCTGGCCAGCACCCGGTGGCAGGGAATGACCAGCGGAATGGGATTGGCACCCATGGCCTGCCCCACCGCGCGCGACAGCCCGGGATCGCCCAGCTCGCGCGCCAGCGCGCCATAGGTGATTGTCTGTCCCCAGGGCACCTGCACCAGGCGCTCATAGGCTCTGCGGTGAAAGCCCGAGACCCCGGCCAGATCGAGCGGGACATCGCCGAAATGCACTTCGAGCCCTTCGGCATAATCTTCGATCCGGTTTATCAACCCGGCAATCAGCCGCGTCGGCTCGCCCGGCTGCGCCCCGTCCCGCCCGAGACGTTCCAGCATCGCCTTTTGCGACGTATCGGGCAGCAAGACCCTGGCCAGCCCCCGCTCGGTCCAGCCAAGGCCGAACAATCCCAATGCTGTCTCGAAAGTTACCGTTTCCATGGCCAAAGCATAAGCGCCCGCTCAGGCGGACGCCAGATGGGGCATGCGCCCTGCCCTGACATTTGCTGACAATTTCTGTCGCGCGTTCAGGCCAAACCGGCGCAGACTACCAAACGAGGACCGTATGGCACGCATTCTGGGATATATCGCCGCCAGCCTGGATGGCTTCATTGTCGATGCAAAGGGCAGCCTGGACTGGCTGTTCAAATATGACGACATGGATCTGGGCAAGCACGACTACCGCACATTTATCAAGTCGATCCGCACTGTTGTCATGGGTCGCGCTACCTATGACTGGCTGGCCGATCAGGAAGCACCCTGGGCCTATGCTGACCAGCGCTGCATCGTAGTGACCTCCCGCCCGATCGAAGGCCCAAAGGGACCGCTCGAGACCCGGTCCGATATTGACGCGCTGATCGCCGAATTGCGCGGGCTCGATGATGGTGATGTCTGGATGCTTGGCGGCGGTCGCTTGCAGATGGCATTCATGGAGCGCGGTGCGCTGGATGAACTGGAAATCTATGTGATGCCCGAAATCCTGGGCGGCGGGGCGCCGCTGTTTCCTGCCACCGGGTACCGCGCCTCGCCCGAGCTGGTTTCGGCAAAGCCGGTGAGCAAGGGGTGCGTGCGGCTGCATTATCGCTTCTGAGACGAGAATGCCGGCCGCTCGGCGGCCGGCATGTTCAGTGCTTCGCCGTCGGTCCAGTGTCCGTTGCCCTGCGGACAGGCAGACCCCAAAGCAATTGGAAAATGTCGCGGGTCTCTGCTACAGGGCCTGATGCTCGGTCCCATGCCTACACTCAAAGACTATTTTCCGCCCACTGATCCCTACCTGAACGTCATCCATGTCGATGACGACGTATTGGTCGTGGACAAGCAGTCCGGCTTGCTCAGCGTGCCGGGCAAGGACCCGAGCCTGTGGGACTGTATCGAACATCGCGCCCGCCAGACCTATCCCAGCGCAGGCATGTGCCACCGGCTCGACAAGGACACCTCGGGCGTTCTGGTGCTGGCGCTCAACAAGCGCGCCCATGGCCGCATTGGCAGCCAGTTCGAGCACCGCAAGACCACCAAGAGCTATATCGCGCGGGTGTCCGGCATCATCCAGGATGATAGCGGCCTGATTGACCTGCCGCTCGCCACCGACTGGCTCAACAAGCCGCGCCAAAGGGTCGACCACGACCATGGCCGCGCTTCGCAGACCGAATGGCATGTGATCGAGCGCGAAGACAACGCCACGCGGGTGCGGCTGATCCCGCTCACCGGGCGCACGCATCAGCTAAGGGTTCACATGAAGGCCATCGGCCATGTGATTCTGGGCGATGCATTTTATTCCGAGGGCGCCGACCTCGCGGCGGCCGACCGGCTGCAATTGCATGCCGCCGAACTGGGCTTCACCCACCCCACGACGGAAGTGTTCACCACCTTCGTGGCACCATCGCCGTTCTAGGCGCTACGCCTCGCCCAGATATCCCACCTCGATGCGCTGGAACAGTTCCCCCGCCTTCATGGTGTCGAGCCAGCGGCGGAAATCGGCGACGTCCTGGAACCCGGCACGCTGCGCTTCCGCGTCGGTCACATCCTCGGGCGACATATCGGTGATCGACTTGATGGCGAGCAGCCCCACCTTGGTCTTGAGCGTCCCGCCGGCCTTGACCGTCGGGCGGTTCCAGCGGCGGAAGATGAGATCGACCTTGCCGGCCTTGATGTCTTCGAGAAGGTCACGCTTGAGCAGCATCAGTCGAGCACCCCCGTGGCCGTCATTTCGATTTTGAGCCCGGCGGCCAGCAATTCCTTGACCACCACAGTGGCACGGACGGGATAAGGCTGCTCTGTGAAATATTCGCGATAGACCGCGTTCATGCCGGCGGCATCAGCGCTATCGGTGAGGAAAATCTGCACCATGACGAGATTGCGCAGGGTCCCGCCGGCGGCCTTGAGCGCGATAGCGAGATTGTCGATACAGCGGCGCGTCTGCGCTTCGATGCCGCCCTCGACGATCTCGCCGCTGAGAGGATCCTCGGCAATGGCGACCAGCCAGAGGTGCTTACCGGCGCGCACCGCATCATTGATGGGCGCGCTGGATGGGGCAATGCCGGTTTCAATGCGTTCGATCATCTGACCTCCGGGGAAGAATCGTCTCAGTACAATTGTCTTGGCGAAAAGCTTGTGACAAACACGGGGCACCGAGCCAAGCGGGCGTGGTGGAATTGGTAGACACAAGGGACTTAAAATCCCTCGGCGATAGCCTTGCGGGTTCGATTCCCGCCGCCCGCACCAGCGCTAAGCTTGCCGAAACCTTTCTCGACAATGATAACCCTGGGGCCGGTTGGCTGCCCCAAGTGATCGAGTAAGGCGTAGCGATGTCGGCCCTGCCAAAGAATCTGGAAGACGAATTTGAGACCCCGCCCGGCGCGGAGGTCAGCGCCGAAACCCGGCAATTCATTACCTTCGGGTGTGCGGGACAGAATTTTGGCGTCGATATCATGTCCATGCGCGAAATCCGCAATTGGAGCCCGGTGACGCCCTTGCCCGGGCGGAAACCGGATGTGCTTGGGGTGATCGAAATACGCGGGCGGGTGGTGCCGATCCACGATCTGGCCCTGCGTATCGGCTGCTCTTCCGAGCGCAGCACCCAGCACGAGGGACAGGTCATCCTGGTGCTCAAGATTGCTGGCCACGACATGGGCCTGTTGGTCGACAGCGTCTCCGACATCATCGACATCAAGGCCGAAGACATTCTGCCCGTGCCGCAGATCGAAGGCTCCGCAGCACGGTTCCTGGGCGGCATTGCCCGGCAGGGCGACACGCTGGTGGCGATCCTGGACGAGGAAACAGTGCTGCGCGAGGCGGTGGAATTCGCTGGCAGCGAGGTTCTGGAGCAAATGGAACCGGTGGAGAGGTCCATCGACCCAGAGCTGGAAGACACCGAATTTGTCTTTGTTGACGAAGTTCAGGCTTAGTCCCATCACGCCCAAATGTGCCGCGTTCATGCGAGCTCGAACGGAAACGGCGATGGCTCCCAATAGCGCTCTATGCGACGCTTCCTGGCACTGATGGCTTCCCATTCATGCAACAAGGCCGCGATCGGTCCGGGGTCGCCCGCTGCCAACAGGTCATGGAGCTTTTCGACATGGGCAAGGTGTTCAGCGACCTCGGCTCGCAATCTTTGCCGCCGCTGCCACGCCTTGCTGCCCTTGCGATGGCGCCTTTGAGTACCATCCCCGTACATTCTGAGCCAACCACGCTCTTCTCGTATCCAGTCCGTCAATAGAAGACCAGCTGTCCCAAACCTACCTAGCGCCGCCAGCAATACGGACTTGATAACCGGATTTATTCCGGTCCCAAAGATCGGTTCGTAGGGGTATTCGAGTATGCCTTCAAACGTCTTGACGTGCGGCAGAATCTCACGGTTGGCGCGCTCCAACTCCTGCACAAATTCGGAAGAGAAATCAGGACTTTCAATCGACCCTGTCGCTCTATCCAGGGACTTTCCGATACCCCCGGCTGACCAAGGAGGCGGACTGGGTAATATGGACGCGTACCAAGTTGTTCGGATGAGCTGAGGCGGGGACATCCGATCGGTCGAGAAACCCTGCTCAACATGACGTACTGGCACCCGAAAGAGGAAGCGCTGCTTGAAGGCAAAATCAGGGTGCCGATCAAGAAATGGCTGACAGAGTGACCTCGCTTGAGCTGCTGTCGTCATTCGAAGGGTCGCACTTCCATGATGTAAACCAGCACACCAACCGGCAGCTTTTCAAGAATTTCCTTGATGCGGTTGAGGGTTAGACCAGACCTTCCAGTTTTCACATCATAGACGCAATACGTAGTGGCACTTACTTTTTCGAGTACATCCAGACGGCTCGTTCCCGTCTGACCGTATTTAGGTCCCCTTGGGTCATCAATTTCGAGCCGGCGGCCATCAATCGATATTTCGGGAAACACGTTGGCGAAGGCCGTAGGAAAAGATTTCTTCAGACCGTCAATGCGTTTGTAGATCGCCCAGTGAACTAGATTGCCCCACTCAGTAGGAGTCATGGTCGCCCTTTGAGGCAGGTTTTCAGTCGCAGCTTCATTGGTCTGGGCCTGAACATCTGGCAGGAATTCGCAGACCTCGGCCACCTGCTCTTGCGTCAATGTTCCTGTTGGAGGCTCACGACCTCCCCATTTGTGCCGCCAATCCAGATCTTGAACGCGACGACTGATCTGTCGCCTTCGCCCACGCCCATGGCATCTGGTGCCGCCACCGCCGCATTATAGAGCTCAAGAGCACCGCGCAGCATGGTTGCCCAAGGCGCGGCGGTAATCTCCACCAATGTTGGCCCGGCTGGGTCACTGGGATCTCTAGCCGGCAAAAGCACGGGCGCAGGCAAAGGTGGGAGGAGGTTGGGCGCGAGAGCCCGCCGTAGCCACGCCACCCGCAAACGGGTCTCCCCATCCTGGCGGACCGTGACCTCGCGGGCTTCGCCAAGTCTTAGAGACTGGTAGGACGCCCCGTCGGGAAAAGAGACCAGTTGCGAAACACTTGATCCCTGGAAGACGGCACTGATGCCGGTGCCATCGACCATCCCGATCATTGATGCGGCAAGGCTGCCATCCGGACGGGTCAGCGTCTCGATGCTGGCCATACTGTGCGCCGGGTCAGCGACCACGCGGCGGTTGCGCGTGAGGGGGAGCAGCGAATCCGGCACCGCCGGGTCGCCAAAGTATGGCTCGGCCCAGCAGCGGCAATTTTGATCCGTGCCGGGGTGGCCAGTTGCAGGCGGCGACGACCAGGAAAAGACCTGCCCGGCAAGCGCCGCATGCGCGTCGCGCACCTTGTCATCGCCGACCGTGCGCCAAGTGTAGTGCGTGGTCGCCTTGCCGTTGCTCAACGCTTTGGACGAGAGGCCAGCGCACAGCGCGAGGAATTTTCGTTCGTCGGAAGCTGCCGCAGAGAATGCTGCGAGTGCTGCGGGAACACGTCCGGACGAATGTAGCTTTCAAAGGCCCTGCGCCCGGCAATGCGTGCCAGCGCCTTGCGGCCTGATTGAAGTCTTGCGGAGATTTTCCCCAATGCCCTGCCCTCGCGTGAATGCGAAGGCATGGTCTCATGGGTTCAGAAGGCGGGGATAAGCGGGCTGGCGATCAGTCCGTGCCGCCCGAAATCGGGGCGACATAGGCGACGTCGAGATCCCAGGGGAAGAAGATCCAGGTATCCTGGCTCACCTCGGTAATGAAGGTGTCGACCAGTTCGCGCCCCTTGGGCTTGGCATAGACCGTGGCGAAATGGGCGCCGGGGAGCATGTCGCGGACGACACGCGCGGTGGCACCGGTATCGACAAGGTCGTCCACGATCAGGATCTTGCCGCCGTTCTTGGCGATATCCAAAACCGGCTGGCTGATTTCCTTGAGGACCCTGATACCGCCCTGGTTCTGGTGATCGTAGCTTTTGACGGCCACGGTTTCCACAGTGCGGATATTGAGTTCGCGCGCCACAATGGCAGCGGGGACCAGGCCACCACGGGCGATGGCGACCACCGCATCGAACGCGCCCATGCTGGCCAACCGCCATGCCAGGGCCCGGCTGTCGCGATGGAACTGATCCCAAGTAACGGGAAAAGACTTCTGGTTGGGGTTGGTCACGCTGCTCTCCTGGCGGGGCCCGGCCCCTTTGTCGCTGATTTGGCTTGTCCTTAGCAAAGCGAAACGAAAACGCCAATCATTCCGCGTCGGGCGGGGCGATGCCAGCTTTTTCGTGGGCAGCGGCCACCATGGCGCGCACCTTTTCGGACGCCTCGGCCAGCCGCCCTTCATCGGAGGAGCGCAGAACCAGCTCGGTCATCACCCGATCCTTGCCCATTTGCGGATACGAACCCATCTTGACGTCCGGATACTCGGCCTGCAGCACCCCGAGCGGGCCACCCAGCGTGCCTTCGCCCACGGCTGCCCGGATGGCGACGGACGAAACTTTCTTTCCGCCCTTGAGTGTGGGCGCCAATGCTTCAAGCATGGAGCGCATGATCACTGGAACGCCGGCCATGACATGCACATTGCCGATGCGGAAGCCCGGCGCGGCGGACACCGAATTGACGATCAAATCGGCACCCTCAGGAATGCGCGCCATGCGCAAGCGGGCCTCATTGACCTCGGTGCCGGTTTCTTTCCAGCGCGCTTCGAGCATGGCGCGCGCCTGGGCATTGATCGGCAGGGCAACACCGAACGCCGCCGCAATGGCATCGGCGGTGATGTCGTCATGGGTCGGGCCGATACCGCCGGAGGTAAAGACATAGGTATAGCGGGCGCGCAGGGCGTTGACCGCCTCGACAATGGCATCCATTTCGTCGGACACCACCCGCACTTCAGTGAGATCAATGCCCAGATCGGTGCAGAAATCAGCCACCGCGCCGATATTGACGTCCTTGGTGCGCCCAGAAAGGATTTCATCGCCGATCACGATCATGCCGGCGGTAATACGGGATTCTGACTGGGTCATCGCTGCTTTTTCCTCAAGGCAGTTGTGGATGCCCCTACGCCTGCGGCAAGTCAACGGTTCACCACCCTTCCCTTCGCCGGTTTAAGACCTTATTTTGCCTTTTCAGGAGAGCCATGCATGATCACTTATGTCGACGCCACCGCCAAAGCCCGCCGCACTGCCGGCGTCATTCCGCTGCATGGCTCGGAAGGCTTCGAGGGCATGCGTCGCGCCGGGGCGCTGACGGCGCGGGCGCTGGACGAGCTGACGCCCTTTGTCGAGGCCGGCGTGCCAACCTCGACAATTGATCGTGTTGCCTACGAATTTGCCCGCGACCATGGCGCCGTTCCGGCGACGATTTTCTACAAGGGCTATCGGCACTCGGTCTGCACTTCGATCAACCATGTGGTCTGCCACGGCATCCCCGATGAGCGGCCATTGCGCGAGGGCGACATTGTCAATGTCGACCTCACCCTGGTGCTCGATGGCTGGCATGGCGATTCCAGCCGCATGTATCCGGTGGGCGAAATCTCCCGCAAGGCCGAGCGTCTGATCGAAATCACCTATGCCGGGCTTGAGGCCGGCATTGCCGCCGCCAAGCCGGGCAACACCACCGGCGACATCGGCGCGGCCATTCAGGCGGTGGCAGAAGCCGAACGCATGAGTGTGGTGCGCGACTTTGTCGGGCACGGGCTGGGGCGGCTGTTCCACGACGAGCCCAATATCCTGCATTTCGGCACGCCCGGTTCCGGCGCCGAACTCAAACCGGGCATGATCTTCACCATCGAACCGATGATCAATCTGGGGCGTCCGCATGTCAAAATCCTCTCCGATGGCTGGACCGCGGTGACCCGCGACCGGACACTCTCGGCCCAATGCGAGCATTCCATCGGCATCACCGAAACCGGCTGCGAAATCTTCACGCTCTCGCCGGCCGGCCTGTTCAACCCCCTGGCCAGCCGGAGCGCCTGATGAGTGACCGGCCCGACGAATTCGCCGAGGCCACACTTCCGGCGCCTGCCGCAGCCAATGACCATGCCGGCCATCGCCAGCGCGTGCGGGAACGCTTTCTCAGACTGGGCGGTGACGCCCTGGAAGATTACGAGCTTCTTGAATTGGCGCTGCAACTGGTCATTCCGCGCAAGGACACCAAGGCGCTGGCCAAGACGCTGCTGCGCGAATTCGGCTCGTTTTCCGCCGTGTTCAATGCCAGCGAAACCCGACTTGCCAAGATCAACGGGCTGGGCCCTACCTCCATCGCCCATCTCAAGGTCATCCAGGCGGTGGCAGCGCGCTTTGGGCGCGACCGTATCGACCACGAGATGCCGATCCTCTCGTCCTGGAACCAGTTGATCGACTATTGCCGCAGCCAGATGGCCTTTCAGACGATCGAGCAGTTCCGCATTCTCTTTCTCGACAAGAAGAACCGCCTGATCGCCGATGAGGTGCAGCAGACCGGAACCGTCGACCACACGCCGGTCTATCCGCGCGAAGTCATCAAGCGTTCCCTGGAACTCTCGGCCACGGCACTGATCCTCGTGCATAATCACCCCTCGGGCGATCCTGCCCCCTCGTCAGCCGATATTCGCATGACCCGGGAGATCGGGGATATCGCCAAGCCACTGGGCATCGTGCTGCACGACCACATTATCATCGGCAAGTCGGGCCATGCCTCGCTGCGCAGCCTAAAGCTGATCTGACCGAGCCTTGCCCCGGATGCGTTCGCAAAGCTGATGGAGCGCGCGAAGCGCCGATTTGACGCTGGCGTTCGCCTTGGCCCAGGCGCGCAGGCGCTGGAAATTGCTGTGACCCAGCATTGCCAGATGGCCCAGCGGGGTCAGCGGCACATAGTGTTGCCGCAGGGGCACCTGCTCATTGCACCAATGGCGCTTCTCGTCGGTAAAGCCAGCGCCCATGTCAAAGACCAACATACCCTCGTCGAACACGCTCTGCATCACCCGCAACAGGCACTGCTTGCCCGGTGAACCGGACTGGATGCGGCTGCAATCGCTCATCGACGAGATCAGGCAGAACATGCGGTCGCCAACCACGATGTTGTAGCGGGCCGCCACGATCTGGCCATCGAGCCGCAGCACATGGAGCCGCACATCAACGCCGGAACCGGGGTCCAGTGCCGCGTGGTAGAAGCTGGTGATGTTGTCGCACACGAAGATGTCGCGAATGCCCTGGGCGCGGAAACGGGCGGAACGCTGGGCGAACATGGTGTCGAGCACGGCATGGGCTTCAGCCAGATCGCTGACCACCTCGAAGCCGACATCGCCCAGGGCGGCCAGGCGATCACCCTGCTGCCGATCATGCTTGCGGCGGGAACGGCTGCGCTGTTCGCGGTCGCACTGCTCCCATGAGGAGAACCGGGCGCGATAGAGCGTTTCGACCTCAAGGGCCTCGCCCAGTTCGTCGAACAGCCCTTCTGCCGTGCCGATCCGGTCGGGCATGGAGCGCAGATAGACCAGATCGGCGCCCTTGAGCGCCCCGATCATGGAGCGCCACAGGGCAGCCCGGCCCGATGCGCCCAGCGCTTCGAGACGCGGCATATCGGTCAGCGGCGCGTAGCAGCCGGCATGGGGACCGGGAAACCAGGTGTAGAGACGAACGCCATGGACGCGTTTGAAATGCAGCGGCAGCAGCGCCACCGGAACGCCATCCACCTCGCCCACGATATAGCGCTGGGCCGAAACCGGGATTTTCCGATCGGCCGCCCAGAGCCGGATGAAATCGTAGCTCTGGCCCGGTGATTCCAGGCCCACGGCGGAAAGGCTGCGCCAGATCGCCTCGACATCCTCGATCCGGTTGGTCACGCGCACCGAAATGCCGACGCGCGCACCCCTGGCCGCGGCATCGGCCGCGCTGCCCTGGCTCGCAATGTCGTCCATCGCCCGGGCGATGGCTTGGGTGTTCGCGGTCAATCTGCTGCCCTTGGCCAATTTCGTCGCCAGTCTGTCCCCTGGGGGTAAACTGCGCCTCAACACCGGCCGAGGGAAACAGGTCCTGCTCTCGATTTCGTGAACAGGGTTAACTCCGGGCTACGATTCGGCCCTGACCCTGGGAAATATCCTAAGCAAGATCAGCCGAAATTGGCCAGGACCGGGAATGTCTCCAGGAACCAATAGGAAATGCGGGTGAAATTGCCGGTGATGAACAACAGGCCTGTGAGTACCAGCAGGCCACCCATGATCTTTTCCACCGTGCCCAGATGCTTCTTGAAGCCATTGAAGAAGGTGAGGAACGGCCCCACGGCAATGCCGGCGAGGAAGAAGGGAATGCCCAGGCCCAGGGAATAAAGCCCGAGCAGCGAGGCGCCCTCCCAGGCGGTATCGCGGCTGGCGGCCACCGAAAGGATGGCGGCCAGCACCGGGCCGATGCAGGGCGTCCAGCCAATGGCAAAGGCGAGGCCGAGCAGGAACCCGCCCAGGGGACCGGAGGCCGCGCCGGGACCATTATGGCGCAATTGCCGGTCGAGAATGCCGATGCGGAACACGCCCAGAAAATGCAGGCCCATGGCGATGATGACGACGCCGGCGATGGGGGTGAGGATCGGCAGGAGCTGGCGGAACACCTGTCCAAAGGCGGTGGCGGTGGCACCCAGCGCGATGAAGACAACGGAAAAGCCGAGAATAAAGAAGATCGAGGTCAGTGCGACCCGGCCCGTCAGCCGCCCCGGCGAGCCGGACACCGCCTCGGCGCGCAACTGGTCGTAGCTCGCCCCGCTCATATAGGTGAGATAGGGCGGCACCAGGGGCAGCACGCAGGGGCTGAGAAAGCTCAGCACACCGGCGCCGATCACCAAAGGCAGGGAAAATTCCACGTCCGACGCTCCTTAGTCGCGCCCCTGTTTAGCGCGGTGCCGGCCAAAGGCAATGAGCCCCAGTGCCGCATCGCGCGGATGTGAGGCGTGCCGACGCGCCGCCCGGCCTGTTGGCGTCGCGGTTGCATTAACAGAGCGGTATCCCGAGACGGCTTCAGTCTCGAAAAGTAAAATGAGACGAAAGCCGTCTCGGGATGCCGGGTTTTCTCTTTAGAGGGTAACTTGGAAGGCTGTCCGGCGCGGCCGCCCCTGGGGCACCGCTTTCGACTGTGGCCGAAGCCACAGCAGGCACGAACTCTCACCGACCGACCCCCAGACCATGGCTGCACGCGACTGCCCCATGCCCGGCTGTCCCTCCCGCCACTGGTCGCTGCAGGCCGCCCTGACGCGAGAGGAATGGGCAGGATTATGGGGCAGGTTTTGGGCGCGGGGATAAGATGTTTCGTTGAGCGCGAGATTTCTACGCGTCGATAGACCGACACCCCCACCCTGCTCGATTCAACGGACTTAGCTAAAGCCAGGTCCTATCTCGCTTCCAGCCATTCGCGCGCTGCGCTCATGGCCTTCTCGCCTCCAATCTCTCCGGCGGAGAGATTGGAGGCGAGAAGGACCAAGGGTGGGGGGTGCACCTGCTGCCACCACCACTCAGTCCAGCGGCAATCCCTTCGTTATGGCGTTGATGCGTCGTTCCAGCTCCTTGCGGCGCTGGCGCGCCTCTGGATCGTCTTGTGGGCGCGGGGGCTTGGTGGTGTGCGGGCGCAGGCGCTTGATCGGCAAGGTGCCGGTCCGCAACAGCCAGACATGGGCGTTCTGATCCTTGTGCCAGGCGCTGTGCTGGGCCTCGAAATGTTCAAGCTTGGCCCGCGCCTCGGACAATTGCGCCATGAGCCCGGCCAGGTCGGCGGCGGGGACGCATCCTGCCCCTTTCTCTCCGACAAGCCAGGCCACCGCGCCCAGCATCTCGGTGGCAAGCCGCACCGCAACGGGCGACACCGGCCCATCGGGATGCTTGGCCGCCAGGGGCTTGAGCTGATCGAGCAGCGCACAGACCCGCACAAACAAGGCCTCATGCGCCTCGGCCTGTCGAGGGTAGAGAAACGGCGATTTGCGCATGGCTCGGCTCCGGTCAGAAAGAGGGTCTTACCGGAGAGGATCGCATGGGTTTTGGGAGTGGGGATTAGATTAGGGCGGGAGGCAGGTATCGACCCCGTTGGGGTCAACATGGCTGTCGAAGCATATATCTGAAACAAGCCACGGCAACGACCCCACCCACCAGCTGTCACCCCGGCGAAAGCCGGGGCCCATCTTGAGGTGATGCCAAGTGTGCCGCGCGCCTGTTGTGTCCGCCTCGTCATCTCAGGATGGGCCCCGGGTCAAGCCCGGGGTGACAGTCTGTGGGGCGGACAGAACGGGGCAAAACCGATGGTCAGTTGCCAACCCCAAATCGGACCTCGCGACTCGGTCTTCCGGTTGTGAAACGCAGACCTTGCACCCAAATCCCCGCCATTTGAGCGAGGTTCACTCGCGCTCCTGCTCATTGTCAGCGACGATATGACGAGCTCTCTCGTAGAGTTCGTCAAAAGTGAAGATTTCCGGTGACCGCAGGCTTCTTCGATAGACCTCGAAGGATCGATACATCTGATCATTGACTTGACCGTTCTTTCGAAACTGGTCGAGGCTACCTATGATCAGAAATCCTCTCGGCTGCACGGTGTACAGCTCCTCGCCTGTCTTGAAACCAGCCTTATCCTCTAGGCGGACTGATTCATAATACTGCTCTACGGCTAACTGGATTGAAACCTGTACCTGTGCAACGGCGGCCGCAAGCTGATAGGAAGGGTGATAAACGCCTGCGCGTTGGCTATTGCTATCAAGTAGGGCTGTCTCGAATGTCTTGATTTCGACAACCGACATGCCGCTGATTAAGGCGTTGCTTTTCATCAGGGCATCGGTTTCTTTTCCGGGACCGCCAATGCTTCGACCCGTTATGTACGTTTCCAGACTTCGGCCACTTAATTTGTCGAGCGGCATGTATGAAAGGCCATACCCAAATATCCATGGGTTACGCTCAAAGAAGGCCTGCCACAGCTTTTCGGGCCCGCTGTGTTTCTTACGTTGTTCTTCACGGAAGTCCCGATCGTCCAACAGCCTCTTAAAGTGCTGAAGCTCGGTGCGCCTGTAGGCCACTGCTTTTAGGTCGCGCAGAGCGTGCTCTTCTACGAGCTTCGCGAACGCCTCGCTATGTTCCGGGGATTGTTTGGCGGCGGCTTCCAACTTCGCTAGGTCGATGTCGTCAGCTAGGATGACGGTGTCCGCTCTATCGTGGATGATGAAACCACTAACTGTGTCCAGCGTGGTGATCTTTATTCGATTCAAAAACTCCAGCAGCTTGGCGCATTCTGCTGCGTTCAGTGCGAAAAACTCTTTGGGCTTCTTGCTACCGTCCCAGCGCTGCACACTTAGAGAATGAATCGCGCGATCCTTGGAAAATACCGATGCGCTTAGCCTTAAGCGGCCCGTCGGGGTTTCCACCAGCACCACCTGGCCGTTGTGAAGGTCTGCACCAAATGCGCCCCCGCTATCGAAGTCATGCATCCATTCTCTAGTGCCGGAGCGCTTCGGATAAGAGACTTCTGTTTTATTTCCTAGGTCCTTTGCCAAGTCGCCCTCTTCTCACCAATACCGCCATCCGCTGTATTATCTTATTCGAGGATGAAAAAATCGAGGACAGCCGGATAGCGCCATTCTAGCCAACAGGCGCGTGTCTTTCCAAACTGCAAACTACTGCCCCACCACCATTTCCCGCCCCGCCTTGACTTCACCCCAATTGAGGTAGATGGTGCGCAAATACGTTTCTGCCCACTGTTGGCGAACTTGGCCTGCCGGCTCAGCCGGTTGCTTGGCTTTCCTTCCGAAATGCAAACGTTCTTAGGCTCCCGATGCGCAACGCACGGGGGAAACCTGCTCGTTTGCTTCGCTTCGAGCCAAACTGAAAGGCGCCAACATGATCAACGGCTCCGTAAAATTCTATAACGCCACCAAGGGCTTCGGCTTCATCACCCCCGACACCGGTGGCAAGGATGCCTTCGTGCATGTCTCGGCTATCGAGCGCGCGGGCCTCTCGACCCTGGCCGATGGCCAGAAGGTCACCTACGACCTCGAAAGCGGTCGTGACGGCCGCGAATCCGCGATCAATATCGCCCTGGCCTAAAGCCGAATCCGTGGGGGCACCCTCGGGCGCCCCCATTTTCACGTTCACAAGGAGCGCGCATGCCGCACCGCTACAAAGTCGGTCAAATGCTCGAATTGCGTTCGGCCCCCCGGCACAGCAACCGCCCAGCCGGCCCCTGCGAGGTGATGAGCTGCCTGCCGCATGACAAGGGTCCGGTACTGTACCGGGTCAAGTCCTGGGGCGAGAGCAATGAACGCGTGGTCGAGGAAATCGACCTCACCCCCAGCTCGGTCGTCAAGACCGTGTTCGAGGACACCGAAAGTGTCTTCACCATCGCCGTCAACAAGCGGTGAATGCGGCCCTCGACTGGACCGAACCTGCAGAACTCTACGCGGTGCTGGGCGCATTTCGTGCCCGCAACGCGCAATATTTCAGATTTTCCTCTGCCGCCGAAGCGATCCGCTTCGCCATTGAGGACATGCCTGCCGCAGCCTTGCGCGGCATGGCCGTGGAAAGCGGCGACAACCGATATGAGGGGCAACAGATCCGCGCGCTTTATGACGCGCAGGATTATCCCCTCGAGCGCGCAAAGCGCTGAGACCCCGGCCAAGGGCCGGTAGAAAGACAGACTAATGAACATCGATATGCTGAATATGCCGGGGCAGCTTTTCCTCGGCACCAGTGCTGAATCAGCACGCGCCGCCGGCGCCAGACGCTTCAACTCGGCCGCCAAGGCCATCCGCTTTGCCATGGAACAGGCCGCGCCTGTCAGCCTGCATGGTGCGCAATTGTGTGTGGGAAGCCGCCGCTATGGCTCGCGCCAGATTCGCAATCTGCATCGGCAGTTGGCCGATATCGGCCAGGCCCGGGGGCCCGGCCGGTAGGGCGTATCAGGTCCGTGCAGGCGCTGCGCCGGGGCGGCCGGTGGGACGCGCGGGACGCTTGGGGCCGGCAATCAAACCTTCACGAATAGCCTGCTTGCGCGCCAGCTTGCGGCTGCGGCGGATCGCTTCGGCCTTCTTGCGCACACGGGCTTCGGAGGGCTTTTCGAAATACTTCCGGAGCTTCATCTCACGGAACACACCTTCGCGCTGAAGACGCTTCTTGAGCACGCGAAGGGCCTGATCGACATTGTTGTCGCGGACTTGAACCTGCAAAAACTTTCCTAACTTTAGGTTGGCCTCACCAGATATGGGTGGGAATGGATGGCCGCTCGGCGATCCGGGGCTTGGGTTATCACCATTTGCCCGGATGACCAAATCGGGATGTGGACAGCGCCCCTGCCCTTGCCCAAAACCCATCTGCGCGCTAGAGCAGCCGCTATTCCCCCTCCGGCCGAGGTGCCCATGACCGTGACCCGTCCGCTGCGCATAGCGCCCTCCATTCTCTCCGCCGATTTCGCACGGCTGGGCGCGGAGGTGCAGGCGATTGCCGAGGCGGGCGCGGACTATATTCATGTCGATGTGATGGACGGGCATTTCGTGCCCAATATCTCGTTCGGCGCGCCGGTGATGAAGGCGGTGCGCGGGGTGACCGACAAGGTCTTCGACGTGCACCTGATGATCGCGCCCGCGGACCCGTATCTCAATGACTTCGCCAAAAGCGGCGCCGATATCATTACCGTGCATGCCGAGGCGGGCCCGCATCTGCACCGTTCGCTGCAGGCGATCCGGGCGCTGGGCAAGAAGGCCGGCGTGGCGCTCAATCCGGCAACGCCGGTGTCGGCGATCCAGCATGTGATCGAGGATTGCGACCTGGTGCTGATCATGAGCGTCAATCCCGGCTTTGGCGGGCAGAGCTTCATCCCCGAGAGCCTGAACAAGATCGCCCAGGCCAGGGCCCTGATCGGCGGGCGGGATATCGATCTCGAAGTCGATGGCGGGGTGAGCGCCGACAATGCCCGCGAGATCGTGCGCGCCGGCGCCAATGTGCTGGTGGCCGGCTCGGCCATTTATGCCGGCAATGACCCGAAAACCTATGCTGGACGGATCAAGGCGATCCGCGACGCGGCAACGGGGATGGTGGTCTAGCCGCAACGTTGCGCGCGGCCTCCACCCCCTCGATACCTGAATCAAACTCTGACCAATCAAGGCTAAACCCATGATCCCGCGCTATTCCCGTCCCGAAATGGTGGCCAATTGGTCGGCCGAGAACCGCTTCGCCATCTGGTTCGAAATCGAGGCGCACGCCACTTCCAAGCTGGCCGAGCTGGGCGTGGTGCCCAAGGAAAGCGCCGACAAGATCTGGGAGGTGATGAATGCCAGGAAGGCCGAGCGCGGCGATTATGGCTTCGACGTGGCGCGCATCGACGAGATCGAGCGCACCACCAAGCATGACGTCATCGCCTTTCTCACGCATTTGAGCGAAATCGTCGGCCCCGACGCGCGCTTCGTGCACCAGGGCATGACGAGTTCGGATATTCTGGACACGACCTTGTCGGTGCAATTGAAGAACGCTGCCGACATTCTGCTCACCGATATTGACGCCCTGCTGGCCGCGCTCAAAAAGCGGGCGCTGGAGCACAAGCACACCATCACCATCGGCCGCAGCCACGGCATTCATGCCGAGCCGACCACCTTCGGGGTCAAGCTGGCCGAAGCCTATGCCGAATTCACCCGCAACCGGGCGCGGCTCGTGGCAGCACGCGACGAAATTGCGACGGCGGCGATCTCCGGCGCCATCGGCACTTTCGCCAATATCGACCCTTCGGTGGAGGAATATGTGGCCGAACAGCTTGGCCTGTCGATCGAGCCGGTTTCAACCCAGGTGATCCCGCGTGACCGCCACGCCATGTTCTTCGCCACGCTCGGCGTCATTGCCTCGTCCATCGAGCGCGTCGCCGTCGAAATCCGCCATTTGCAGCGCACCGAAGTGCTCGAGGCTGAGGAATTCTTCTCGCCCGGCCAGAAGGGCAGCTCGGCCATGCCGCACAAGCGCAACCCGGTGCTGACGGAAAACCTCACGGGGCTGGCGCGCCTGGTGCGTGGCATGGTGACCCCGGCGCTGGAAAACGTGGCGCTCTGGCATGAGCGCGATATCTCGCACTCCTCGGTCGAACGCATGATCGGGCCTGATGCGACCGTGACGCTGGACTTTGCCCTGGCGCGCCTCACCGGCGTGATCGACAAGCTGGTGGTCTATCCCGAAAACATGCGCAAGAATCTCGACCTGCTCGGCGGCTTGCACAATTCGCAGCGCGTGCTGCTGGCGCTGACCCAGGCCGGCTATAGCCGCGAGGACTCTTACGCCGCCGTGCAGCGCAACGCCATGAAGGTCTGGGAACATCGCGGGGATCGCGCGGGGCTGTTCGCGCAGAACCTCAAGGACGACCCGGAAGTGACTCTGAGTGATGCGCAAATCGACGCAATGTTCGATGACGGCTATCATCTCAAGCATGTCGACACGATCTTCGCCCGGGTCTTCGGCGCATGAGGATTGCCGACGCGGATATTCTGATCCTGCCGGGACTGGGTGGTTCCGGCGAGGGCCATTGGCAGCTTCGATGGGCCGAGAAGATGTCCACGGCCGGGATTGTCGAGCAGGCCGATTGGGACGACCCCGATCCCGAGGACTGGACCGACACCCTGGTGCAGGCCGTCGAGCTGGCCGAACGGCCGGTCGTGCTGGTTGCCCATTCCCTGGCCTGCATCGCCCTGGTGCAGGCTGCCAGGCGCTTCCCCGAGGGCAAGGTCAAAGGGGCGTTTCTGGTCTCACCACCCGATATCGAGGGCAATAAGGACCTGCCCGAGGAAGCGCGCGCCTTCGGGCTCGTGCCGCGCGATCCCCTGCCCTTTCCGTCCTTGTTGGTGATTTCGGACAGCGATCCCTATTGCTCGCTGGAAGCCGCCGCCGACTATGCCGGCGCCTGGGGCTCGGATTTCCATCAGGCTGGCAATGCCGGACATATCAATGTCCATTCCGGGCACGGCCCCTGGCCGGAGGGCCTGCTGATGTTCACCCGGCTGATGCAGCGGCTGTGATGGACGGCTATGAACTCATCCCCACAACGCCGGGCGTCGACGACTACCTGCGCCTGCGCATTGCCGCGGGACTGAGCCCCAAGACCCGCGAGCAGGCCGAAATCGGCCTGCCCAATAGCTGGTATGGCGTGACCGTCGTTCATGATGGCGCGGCAGTCGGCATGGGGCGGGTGATCGGCGATGGCGGCACGGCGTTCCAGATCGTCGATATCGCGCTCGAACCTGCCCATCACGGCAAGGGGTTGGGCAAAGCCATAATGGCGGCGCTGATGGCGCGCCTCAAGGCCGAAGCGCCCGAGGGCGCCTATGTCAGCCTGATCGCCGATGGCGATGCGAAACACCTTTATGCCAAATATGGTTTTGAGCCGGTGATGCCAGCATCGATTGGCATGGCGATGCTGATCGGGCGTGACTAGGAACCGTCGTCGGATTCCAGAACGCCGAGCCCAAGAATGGGCGCAAATCGCTCAAGCACCTCGATTAGCAGTTCCTGCGGCACAACTTCCTTGCGTTTGCCGCCCCGCTCCCGCCAGTCGAGCGACCTTGTCTGGTCGACCTGGATGACACCCGTAGTCTCGGTGCCTGCATTCTGCAGGGTCACGGCAAAGCCGTTGTGTCGCGAGGCATTGCCGACTGTGGTGATAGAAGCGAAAAATGCCAGGCCAGTGGCGCGATTGAACCGGAAATCAGACAGGCACAGCGCCGGATGAGGGCCCCTTTGCTCTTTCCCTGCCGACGGTGACAAATTCAAAAGCCAGATTTCTCCTGGCGATGGGATCGCATTTGGCCTTACCAAACTTCACGCCCCACGGCCGGGCTATTTTGCCAATCATTTTCGTCTTCGGATACCGCACTTTGCGCGTCGCCTTGGGTCAAAAGCTCATCGAGCGTGTAGCGCGGCTTGCGCACGCGCTGCCGTGTCCGTTCAGCCACCGGTTCCAACGTGATCCTTGTGCCTTCGACCGTTACAGTGAGTTCCTGCCCTTCTTTAAGATCCAGCATATGACGTGCAGCAGCCGGCACCGTCACCAGTAGTGACCCACCTGCTTTCTTCAGCCGGGTCGAGCCGAAGTCGGTTCCAGATCTCATATTTTCACTTGCGACCATTTTTGGACCTCGAATGTTCTACAAATATCTAACACTCTGGAGGCAAGAGTTCAACGCCGGCGATACCCGGCCAGCAAAACTTCCAAATGCAAAGACCCCGCCGGTCATCCGACGGGGTCCTATTGTTTTCGCGGGGAAGCGCCTGCACTTACCCCTCGGCGGCGATCTGCTCGCTGGCGACGGTGATGAGGGTCAGCATCTTTTCCCGAATCACAGTTTCGGAGATGTCCACGCCCTTGGCCTTGAGATCACCGGACACCTTGCGGAACACATCCTCGTCACCGGCTTCCTCGAAATCGGAGGCCACGACTTCGGCCGCATAGGCCTTGGCGGCATCGGCTTCCAGGCTCATGAGCTCTGCGGCCCACAGGCCCAAGAGCTTGTTGCGGCGCGCTTCTGCCCTGAACTTCTTTTCCGCGTCGAAGGCGAACTTGGCTTCCTGGCCCTTCTTGCGTTCTTCGAACCCGCTCATGGTCTCTCCCGTTCGGTCTGAGGGCCGCTCCGGCGGCCGTTATCCTTGGACATAGGCGGTTCAGCGACGCAAATCAACGCTGGCGCGTGCGCCTGCGACCGCATGCCCATGATCGGCCGGTGTAACGGAAAGCGCTTGCTTTTTTGTGTCATTCTGGCGCATGAAGCGCCCCATTCCACCCTCGTTTTTCCAGCAGCGGATTCGTCTATGAACCGTCGACGCAAAATCTATGAAGGCAAGGCCAAGATCCTGTTCGAGGGTCCCGAGCCGGGCACCTTGGTGCAGTACTTCAAGGACGACGCCACCGCCGGCAACGGCGCCAAGCATGAAGTGATCGACGGCAAGGGTGTGCTGAACAACCGCATTTCGGAGTTCGTCTTCTCCAAGCTCAACGATCTGGGCATTCCGACCCATTTCCTGCGGCGCATCAACATGCGTGAGCAGTTGATCAAGGAAGTCGAGATCATCCCGCTCGAGGTGATCGTGCGCAACGTGGCCGCCGGTTCGCTGGCCAAGCGCCTGGGCCTCGAGCCCGGCACGCGCCTGCCCCGCTCGATCATCGAGTTCTGCTACAAGGACGACGCGCTGGGCGACCCCATGGTCTCCGAAGAGCACATCACCGCCTTTGGCTGGGCCACCCCGGCGGAGCTGGACGACATCATGAGCCTGGCCGTCCGGATCAACGACTTCCTGACGGGTCTGTTCATGGGCGTCGGCATCCAGCTCATCGACTTCAAGATCGAATGCGGCCGCCTTTACGAAGGTGACATGATGCGCATCGTCCTGGCGGATGAGATCAGCCCCGATAATTGCCGCCTGTGGGACATCAAGACCCGCAACAAGATGGACAAGGACCGCTTCCGCGAAGGGCTTGGCGGGCTGGTCGAGAATTATCGCGAAGTCGCCCAGCGCCTGGGCATCCTGGTTGAGAACGACAACGCGCTGACCACCGGTCCGCGCCTGGTCCAGTAGGTTTTGGAGCGAACCATGAAAGCGCGCGTCATCGTCACGCTCAAGAACGGCGTTCTCGACCCCCAGGGACAGGCCATTGAAGGGTCTTTGGCCAGCCTGGGCTTTGCCGGTGTTTCTGGCGTGCGCCAGGGCAAGGTGTTCGATCTCGAAGTGCCGGGAACCGATGAGGATGCTGCACGTTCTCAAATCAAAGAGATGTGTGAAAAGCTCCTCGCCAACACTGTGATCGAAAACTACGCGATCGAAATCTCACATTAACGCCTCACGACTATAACCCAATTCGCGCCAATGAATGGCGCAGGACCATATGACTATGCGCAAGACCCAGATCGCTCTCACCGTCATGTTCTTCTCCTCGCTCGGCCTGCTGTTTGCGGCCTATGCGTCCGTACCAGTCTGATTGGTTTTTAGCCAAATCCTTACCCATTAAGCATTTTCCTTAAGCCTGCCATCACGCATTGATGGGGCTGAAAGGCGCTTGCCGCTATGGTGCCGCATCAATAATGCGGAGGCGCGGCAAGATGGGCGAAAAAACCAGGCTCGATTGGGTGGACATGGCCAAGGGTCTGTCCATTTTCCTGGTGGTGACCATGTATTGCGCCGCCAGTGTGGGCGAAGATACCGGCCAGACCGGCTTCCTGCACTGGACCATTGCCTTTGCCACGCCCTTCCGCATGCCGGAATTCTTCCTGCTTTCGGGCCTGTTTCTAACCCAGGTGATCGAACGCCCCTGGCGGGCGTTCGCTGATCGCCGCGTTGTGCATTACGCCTATTTCTACGCGCTCTGGGCGGTCATCCACATTCTGTTCAAGGAGGCGCTGATCGGGCGCGATCCGACAGGCGCGGCCGCATCGCTCGCGCTGGCAGCGGTCGAGCCCTATGGCGTGTTGTGGTTCATCTACATGCTCGCCGTGTTCGGGCTGGTTGCCAAGTTCCTGCATGAGGTCAAGGCGCCGCAATGGGGCGTGCTGGCCGTGGCGGCCATATTGCAGATGGCGAGCATCCACACCGGCAGCTATCTCGTGGACCAGTTTGCCGAGTATTTCGTCTATTTCTACGCCGGAGCCATCTTTGCGCCGCGCCTGTTTGCCCTGGCCGACTGGACAGCTTCTCATGTTGCAGCGGCCCTCGGCGTGTTGCTGGTCTGGGCGGTGGTCAATGCCATCATGGTGTTTTCGCCCGGCTTTCGCATGGACCCGGTGCATATCGAAATGGGCTGGGGCGCCCTGCCCGGCATCCATCTGATTCTGGCACTGGCCGGTGCGGCGGCGATCTGCATGCTGGCCGCATTGCTCACGCGCCTGCCCGCCATGAACTGGCTGCGCTGGATGGGTGGCAAATCGCTGGTGATCTATGTCGCGTTCGTGCTGCCCATGGGCATTGCCCGCATCGTCCTGTTGCGGCTGGGCATTGAAGAGCCCAATGTGCTGAGCCTGCTCACCATGGCAGTGGCGATTGTCTCGCCGCTGGTGTTGTGGTGGATCGTGCAGAAGATTGGCTTTGGCAGACTCCTGTTCGAGCGGCCGGGCTGGGCGCATCTGCCAGGCGGCCGCGTGCGGCCGGCCACAAACACAGCCCCGGCGGAATAAGAAAAAGGCCGGTTCAGCACCGGCCCTTTTTCTGGTTTGCTGCCGATCAATCCGGCGCCTTGAAGATGGACGGCACGATCGGCCGCACGCGCGGCAGCTTGACCGGCCGCTTTTGCGGTTTCATGTCGCTGGCCAGATGCGGCTTGCCATCCTCGCCACGGATCGTCATCGGCTTGGTCGCGGACGGCGGGGTCTGCGTCTGCATGCTCACTCCTCCCAATGTTGCCATGCTGTTCTAACGCCCCATATGTGGCAAGGTTCCACCCAATCGCCACATTCCCCGGGCATTTCGCCACTCGCCTGCGTGCAGGCACTTGCCTTTTCGGACAAGAGACACCACAAGGGCCTCGCGCATCCCTGACAGATATAAGGATTGACCGATGAAGGCCGCCGTCATCGTGTTTCCGGGCCTCAATCGTGACCGCGACATGATCGCGGCGCTGACCAAGATCGGGGGCGAAAAGCCGGCCGTGGTCTGGCATCAGGATGCCGACATTCCCGAGGCCGACCTGATCGTGATCCCCGGCGGCTTCTCTTATGGCGACTATCTGCGCTGCGGCGCCATTGCGGCCCGATCGCCCATCATGGACAGACTGCGCGAGCGCGCCGCCAAGGGCACCAGGGTGCTCGGCGTCTGCAATGGATTCCAGATCCTGATCGAGGCCGGGCTGCTGCCGGGCGCGCTGATGCGCAATAATTCGCTCAAATTCGTCTGCCGCGAGGTCAAGCTCGAGGTCACCAATGCCGAGACCGACTTCACCCGCGGCTACACCAAGGGCCAGGTCATCCGCTGCCCGGTGGCCCATCACGATGGCAATTACTTCGCCGACGCCGAGACCCTGAACCAGCTCGAAGGCAACGGGCGCGTGGCCTTCCGCTATGCCGAGGGCACCAATCCCAATGGCTCGATCAACGACATCGCCGGCATCCTGAACGAACAAAAGAACGTGCTCGGCCTGATGCCGCATCCGGAAAACCTCATCGAAAGCGCCCATGGTGGCGATGATGGGCGCGCCTTGTTCGCTGCGGCACTCAAGCAGGTGGCATGAACCAGTCGATGCTGAACCGCGCGCTGACATGGACGGGCCTTGTTGTCGGGCTCGTCGCGCTCGGCCTGCAGTTCTCCATCTCCATTCCGGCCTATATGGCCAATGGCATGGGCCTGCCCGAAGCGCTGGTGCAGTTCTTCAGCTTTTTCACCATTCTGACCAATATCGCGATCACGCTGATCTATCTGTCGGCGCTGGCCGATTGGTCCTGGCTCAACTGGTTCCGCGCGCCGAAGACGCGGGCGATGATGACCGGGGTGATGCTGCTGGTGATGATTTTCTATCACGTGCTGCTGCGCCCGATCTGGCAGCCCGAGGGGCTGTTCCTGGTCTGTGATTATCTGTTGCACTATGCTGCGCCGATCCTGTTCGCACTGTGGTGGGGCGTGACGCAGAAGCATGGGACAATCGACTATGCCGATGCGCCGGTCATGCTGGTGCCGCCGCTGATCTATCTCGCCTATGTCATGGCGCGCGGCGCGCTCACCAATGCTTATCCCTACCCGACGCTCAACGCCTTTGAACTGGGCTATGGACAGGTCGCGCTCAACGTCGTGATGGTGGCGTTGGGCCTTTCCATTCTCTATCTGATCACCATCGGCATTGACCGCGCGCTGGCGCGGCGCCTGGCCACTTCCTGATCCCTCCCGCAGGACCTTTTCGATGACTCTTCGCAACGACATCGCCATTACCCCCGACCTGGTCGCCAGCCATGGGCTCAAGCCAGACGAGTATCAGAAGATCCTCGACCTGATCGGCCGCGAGCCGAGCTATACCGAGCTGGGCATCTTCTCGGCGATGTGGAACGAGCACTGCTCCTACAAGAGCTCGAAAAAGTGGCTGCGCACCCTGCCCACCAAGGGGCCGCGCGTGATCCAGGGGCCGGGCGAGAATGCGGGCGTGGTCGATATCGGCGACGGCCAGGCCGTGGTGTTCAAGATGGAATCCCACAACCACCCGTCCTACATCGAGCCCTATCAGGGGGCCGCGACCGGCGTGGGCGGCATTCTGCGCGACGTCTTCACCATGGGCGCGCGGCCCGTGGCGGCGATGAATGCGCTGCGCTTCGGCGCGCCGGACCATGAAAAGACCCGGCATCTGGTGAGTGGCGTGGTGGCCGGTGTCGGTGGCTATGGCAACAGCTTCGGCGTGCCGACGGTGGGCGGCGAGGTTGAGTTCGACGCCCGCTACAATGGCAACAACCTAGTCAACGCCTTCGCGGCGGGCCTGGCCGACACCGACAAGATTTTCTATTCCGAAGCCAAGGGCGTCGGCCTGCCCGTGGTGTATCTGGGTGCCAAGACCGGCCGCGACGGCGTCGGTGGCGCCACCATGGCCTCGGCCGAATTCGGCGACGACATCGAGGAAAAGCGCCCCACCGTGCAGGTTGGCGACCCCTTCACCGAAAAGCGCCTGCTCGAAGCGTGCCTCGAACTGATGCAGACCGGCGCGGTAATCGCCATTCAGGACATGGGTGCGGCGGGGCTGACCTGTTCGGCGGTGGAAATGGGCGCCAAGGGCGACCTCGGCATCGAGCTTGATCTCGACAAGGTGCCCGTGCGCGAGGAGCGCATGACCGCCTATGAAATGATGCTGAGCGAAAGCCAGGAGCGCATGCTCATGGTGCTGCATCCCGAAAAAGAAGCAGCAGCGCGCAAGGTGTTCGAAAAGTGGGAACTGGACTTTGCCACCGTCGGCAAGACCACCGACGATCTGCGGTTCCGCGTGCTCTGGCAGGGCGATGAAGTCGCCAATCTGCCAATCAAGGAACTGGGCGACGAAGCCCCCGAATATGACCGCCCCTGGGTAGAACCCAAGATCCCGGCGCCGCTCGCCAGGGATGACGTGCCGCAGATGGATGTGGCCGAGGCGCTGCTGGCGCTGGTGGGCGGACATCAATGCGCGTCGCGCCGCTGGGTCTATGAGCAGTATGACACGCTGATCCAGGGCAATACCATGCAGCGCCCCGGGGGCGATGCCGGGGTGATCCGCGTCGACGGGCATGAGACCAAGGGCCTCGCCTTCTCCTCGGACGTCAATCCGCGCTATTGCGAAGCCAACCCGTTTGAAGGCGGCAAGCAGGCCGTGGCCGAGTGCTGGCGTAACCTGACAGCGACCGGTGCCGAGCCGCTGGCGGCGACCGACAACCTCAATTTCGGTAATCCCGAACGCCCCGAAATCATGGGCCAGCTAGTCAAGGCCATTGAAGGCATTGGCGAAGCGTGCCGGGTGCTCGAATTCCCGATCGTCTCGGGCAATGTCAGCCTCTACAACGAAACCAATGGCCGCGGCATCCTGCCGACCCCGACCATTGGCGGCGTTGGCCTGCTGCCCGAATGGACCCAGAGCGTCGGCATCGGCTTTGTCGCCGAGAACCAGCCGATCCTGTTGATCGGCGGGCCCGCCGAGCGCGGCACGCATCTGGGACAGTCGATCTATCTGCGCGACCTGTTCGACCGCCGCGATGGCGATGCGCCGCATGTCGATTTGGCGGCAGAAAAGAAGACCGGCGATTTCGTGCGCAAGCTGATCCGCTCGGGCGTTGCCACGGCCTGCCACGACCTTTCCGATGGCGGGCTGGGCGTGGCGCTGGCCGAGATGGCCATGGCCGGTGACATGGGCGCGACCGTGACCGATGTGGAGGGCAATGACCCGGTCCTGACCTTCTTCGGAGAGGATCAGGGCCGTTACCTTGTGACCCTCAATCTCGACCCGCAGGGGCCCGAGATCGCAGCCCTCTGGAAGGAGGCCGAGGCACAGGGCATCTTCGCCCCCTGGATCGGCACCACCGGTGGCACGACGCTGACCCTGGGCGGGGCAATGCCGGTTTCGGTCGCCACGCTCAAGGCCGCGCATGAAAGCTGGTTCCCCAGCTTCATGGCGGGCGAACCCAGCCACTAGGCCGGTCCGCCATATCATCGCCTTTGTTTGGGTTGCTTTGCTTCCCTCGGTAGAGGCGTGGTTCAACAGGAGCAGACCATGAAGCACATATCGGTGGCGGCACTTGCAACCCTGAGCCTCGTCCTTGCTCCGAGCCTTGCCGCGGCGCAGAGCGTCAATGTCACGCGCTCCATTCTGCCCACCCTGCCCTATACCGTGATCTACCCCGAAGGCATGGTCGCAAGCGGCGGCGGTGGTGACCCGCTGACCATCAATCACCCCAAGGCGCCGCTGCAATGTGACCTGACCGTTGTTCCGGTCGAGGACACCGGCTGGACCGCCGAGGCGGCGCTGGGCGCACTGGACGATGCCGAAGTGGCCGCGTCGTGGTCCGAAATCATGCCCGGCTTTGCCTTGGGCAATAAAGGCACCACGCCCTATCAGGACGCCACAGCGCTGATCTATGACGGCTCAAGCCCGGAATCGAGCATGGGCGTGCCATTGACCGTGGTGCACACCGAAACGGTCTCCAATGGCCGGGGCTATGTGCTCGATTGCCTCTATGCCACAGCCGAAGCGGCACAGGCCCGGCCCATCGTTGACTTCATCATTGCCAACTTCGCCACGCGCTCGGACGCCGGATGCTGCATTGGCGCCGAGGTCGCGCCTGAAGAAGAGACGGCACCGGCGCAATAGGACCGGTTGAAGCCGGTCTTTGTGCATGCCATATCAATGACATCGGCGTCGGCCCCAGCCACGCCCCAGTCAGATCAGCGGGAGAGTGCACATGGCCATGGACGCAAGCGAAATCGAGCGCCGCATCAAGGCTGCCCTGCCCGATGCGGAAATTGAAATCCGCGATCTTGCCGGAGACGGCGACCACTGGGCCGCCTCGGTGAAATCCGAACAGTTCCGGGGCAAGACCCGCGTGCAGCAGCACAAAATGGTCTATGACAGCCTGCAGGGCGACATGGGCGGCGCGCTGCACGCCCTGGCGTTGCAGACCAGCGTGCCGGACTGACCCCATGTCAGGGCTGCGCGACTCACTCGACCTGATCCGCATGGTGCGGCCCGAGGCCGGCACCGCAGCCATCGACCATGAAATCCAGGCGGAACGGGCCAACTCGCTGAGCGCGGCCGAACGCCGTGTCATCAAGGCCATTGCCGGCCTGAAGACGGGCGGCGATCGCGAGCACTGGCTGGCCGAAGCGCGCGAGGCGGTCTGGGGCTATTTCGTCCAGCGCGAACTGATCGGCTTTCGCCGCCACACCGAAGTCATTGCCGACCTCGGCATACCGGGCGAGGTGCTGAACGGGCTGGGGGCGAGGCCGAAATGACCGGTGCCGTGCCGGACTGCCGGTTCTGCCTGGAAAACCGCCTGCTTGTGGATGAGCTGATCCTGGAGACCGAGCACTTCTATATGCTTGGGAGCATCGACCCCAAGGTCCCAGTGGCCGGGATGGTCGTACCCAAACGGCACAGCACTGATCCGTTCGATTTCACGGGCGACCAGTGGCGGGATTTCGGTAACGCCCTGAACGCGGCCAAAGCACATTTTGACGATAAGGCGCCGGACGGCTTCACGCTGGGCTGGAACGTCGGCGGCGTGGCCGGCCAGCACGTGTTTCATGCCCATCTGCATATTATTCCGCGTTTCAAGGGCGAACCGAACGAGGGTGTTGGCATCAGGCGCGTCCTGCGCACACCGAGTTGGAGGCCACAAGATTGACCCGGGCCATTCTATTCGATGTCGATGGTGTGCTGATCAACGGCTATCACTCCAACCCGGAACGGGTCGTTCCCTGGGACAAGGATCTGCTGGCCGACACCGGGGTCGACCCGGATCGCTTTCGAAAAGAGTTCATCTTTGACAGCTTCATCAAGAAGGTCATCGTGGGCGAAACGGCCTTGATGGACGCGCTGGAAAAGCGCCTGCCCGCACTGGGCTACACCGGCAGTCCGATGGCCTTCGCGCGCTATTGGCTGGAAAAGGATTCCAATCTCAACCAGCCTGTGCTCGACATCGTCAGCAAGCTGCGCGCGGCGGGCGATTGCCGGCTCTATATCGCCACCAATCAGGAGCATATGCGGGCAAACTGGCTCTGGTCCGTGCTCAAGCTCGGCGATCTGTTCGACGACATTTTCTATTCGGCCCGCATTGGTACCCGTAAACCGGATCCGCGCTACTACCAGTTTATCGCTGACAGGATCGGGCCGAGCCCCGAGCCGCCTCTGTTTTTCGATGACACCGAGGCGGTGGTGTTCGGCGCGCGCAAGGCGGGCTGGGAGGCGGTTCAGTTCGACACGATAGACGACCTGACCAATCACCCATGGGTGAAAGCGCGGCTCTAGCCGGGCGCCCCACTCGACAGCAAAGCCCGCCTGTCCTATTTAGAACCCAGCTTTAACCGGCCCTTGAACCCGGACTTTTCGAAAGGCTCCTCCCATGACCGACATCAACGCCTTTATCGACGACAAGGTGAAGAACAACGACGTGTTCCTGTTTATGAAAGGCTCGCCGGATTTTCCGCAGTGCGGCTTTTCCGGTCAGGTCGTGCAGATCCTGAACTATCTCGGCGTCGATTATTCCAGCGCCAATGTGCTTGAAAGCGACGAACTGCGCGACGGCATCAAGGCCTATACCAACTGGCCGACCATCCCCCAGCTCTATGTGAAGGGCGAATTCGTCGGCGGCGCCGATATCGTGCGCGAAATGTTCCAGTCGGGCGAATTGCAGACCCATTTCCAGCAGGCCGGCCTCGAGGTCAAGCAGAGCGCCTGATCGCGTTCTGCGCGGAATCAGTTTCGGAAGGCCCAGTCTTAACCGACTGGGCCTTCTGCGTTTTTACGGGCTTACTCACGCGCGCCAGACGTCGCCTCATCACCAATTCTGATCACTCTCATCAGCTATTATCGCTTTGCGTGATAAATCGCCGGGCGTAGATTGGCCGGACAATCTTATTGAGACTCCCGCCATGACCGCTACCACAGTGCGCCCCCCCGTTCCCTTGCCGCTTGTGATTGTTGCGGGCTGCATCATTGCCGCCATCGGCTTTGGCACGCGCGGCTCGTTCGGCCTGTTCACCCTGCCGGTCACCGAAGACCTGGGCCTCAGCCGCGAGCAATGGGGCATGGCCATGGCCGTGCAAAACCTGGTCTGGGGCATTGCCCAGCCCTTTGCCGGCGGCATGGCCGACAAATATGGGAGCGGCCGCGTACTGGCTGTGGGCGGGCTCGTCTATGCGCTGGGTGTGCTGGGCATGGCCTTTTCGCCCGATACGCTGACCATGACCCTGACGGCTGGCGTGGTGACCGGCGTCGGCATCGCCATTGCCTCCTTCGGCGTGGTCATGGCCGCCTTCGGGCGCGTGGTGCCGGCGGAAAAGCGCAGCTTTGTCTTCGGCATTGCAACCGCCGCCTCCTCGGCCGGGCAATTCATCTTCGCGCCGCTCGGCCAGGGCTTCATCTCCGCCTTTGGCTGGCAGATGGCGCTGGTCTGGATCGCGCTGATCCTGCTGCTGGTCATTCCACTGTCGGCGGCCCTGCGTGGCCGCAGCGAATCCGTGCCCGGCGAGGCCGATCTGCCCTTCATGCAGGCCTTGTCGCGCGCCTGGGGTCATGGCTCCTACCGGCTGCTGGTGATCGGCTTTTTCGTCTGCGGCTTCCACCTGGCCTTCATCAATGTGCACATGCCCGCCTATCTGGTGCAGTGTGGCCTGTCGCCTGAAGTCGGGAGCTGGACCATTGCCGTGATCGGCCTGTTCAATATCGTCGGCTCGCTGCTCTCGGGCTGGCTGGGCAGCCGCCTGCCCAAGCAGATGCTGCTGGCCACGATCTATTTCCTGCGAGCTCTTCTTATAGCCGCCTTCCTGCTCATTCCGGTGAGCGAGGTAACGGCCTATGCCTTTGCTGCCGGCATGGGTTTGCTGTGGCTCTCCACCGTGCCGCTGACCGCCGGTCTGGTGACATTGTTCTTCGGTCCGCGCTATATGGGCATGCTCTATGGCATTGCCTTTTTGAGCCACCAGGTCGGGTCTTTCGTCGGCGTCTGGCTGGGCGGCGTGGTCTATGACCAGACCGGCGCCTATGACCTGGTCTGGTACCTGGGCATTCTGCTTGGCCTCGGTTCGGCCGCCATCCACATCCCGATCAACGAGCGCGGCGCGACCAATTTTGCCCTGAAATCGGCCTAGCTATCCATCGGCTTTTGCCGATTGAAGGCTTGCCAAACCGGATCAACGGGTTCATGGTCCGCTCAATTCCTTCAGCCGTTTCCCTCCGGCTTTGACGAGTTTCAATCATGTCCGATCATTACACGCGGGTCCTTTCCCGCCCCGAATTCATTGCCCTTATGGCTGCGCTGATGGCGCTCAATGCCCTGGCTATCGACGTCATGTTGCCTGCCCTGCCCTATATGGGCGAGGCGCTTGGCGTGGCCAACGAGAACGAACGCCAGTTCGTCATTACCGCCTATATGATCGGCATGGGCGTCGCCCAGCTCGCCTTTGGGCCGCTGACCGACCGTTTTGGCCGCCGTGCGCCTCTGCTGGCTGGCATCGGCGTCTATGTGGTCGCGGTCGTCATCGCCGCCTTCGCGCCCAGCTTCACAATGCTGCTGGTGCTGCGCTTCATCCAGGGTCTGGGCGCCGCCAGCGTGCGTGTGATCACCACCGCCGTGGTGCGTGACCGGTATTCGGGCCGCGAAATGGCCGAGGTCATGTCGCTGGTCTTCATGGTGTTCATGGCCATTCCTGTGATTGCACCGAGCATCGGCCAGGTGCTGCTGCTGACCGGGCCTTGGCAGGCGATTTTCCTGTTCATGGGCGGGCTGGCGCTGGTGTTCTGGCTGTGGACCTTCATGCGGCTGCCCGAAACACTGCCGCTGGACAAGCGCCGCCCGCTCAGCCTCAAGGGCGTAACGGAAGGCTTCCACATCGTCTTCACCAATCGCGTCGCAATTTCCTATGGCCTGGCCGGCATGTTCCTGTTCGGCGCGCTGTTCGGCTTCATCAGTTCGTCCCAGCAGATCTATGTCGATATCTATGGGCTCGGGGTCTATTTCCCGGTTGCCTTCGCCCTGGTGGCGGGGCTGATGGCGGTGTCGTCCTTCACCAATTCCAAGGTGGTGCGCGGGATCGGCATGCGGCGCCTCTCGCATGGCGCCATGCTGACCTTTACCGTGGTGTCGGGTATCTGGCTGGTCTTCGCGATGTCCGGCTTCCTGCCGCTCTGGCTGTTCTTCGGCCTGTTGTGCGTCATCATGTTCTCCTTTGGCTGGTCGGCCTCGAACATGAATTCGCTGTCCATGGAGCCGCTGGGCGCCGTGGCCGGTACTGCCGCTTCGGTCTTCGGCTTCATCCAGACCGTGGGTGGCGCACTGATCGGTGGCTATATCGGCCAATTGTTCGATGGCACCACCATCCCGACCGCAGCGGGCTATTTCACCATGGGCGTGATGGCCCTGGTGTTCATCCTGATCGCCGAAAAGGGCCGCCTGTTCGGCGTTGGCGAGCAATATGCAGACGCCAAGACAGAGCCGGTGATGGAAGCGCACTGACGCCCAATACGCGCCAGAGTGCTCAAACAGACAACGGGGATGTCCACGCGCTGGAAATCCCCGTTTTGCGTTCTGTCGTGCCGCCGGTCAGGTGTCGGGTGTGGCCGATAACTCGAATTCGCCGCGATCAGTGAAGATATGGTCGACCAGTCCCCAGGCCCTGGCCTCATCGGGCGCCATGTAGCGGTCGCGCTCCAGCGCGGTCTCGACTTCTTCATAGCTGCGGCCGCAATGCTTGGCGTAGATCTCGTTGGTGCGCCGCTTGAGCCTGAGGCTCTCCTCGGCATGGATCATGATGTCGGTGACCTTGCCCTGATAGCCGCCCGAGGGTTGATGCAGCATGAGCGAAGCGCTGGGCAAGACGGCGCGCATGCCTGCCTCTCCCGCCGCCAGGATCAGCGTTGCCGCCGAGGCGGCCATGCCCATGCACAGCGTGCCCACCGGCGCGCGAATGAACTGCATGGTGTCGTACATGGCCAGGGCTGAGGTGACGACGCCGCCGGGCGAATTGATATAGAGATAGATCGGCTTTTTCGGATTTTCCGCTTCGAGGAACAAAAGCTGCGCACTGACCAGCGAGGCCATATTGTCCTCGATCTGGCCGTTGAGAAAGATGATCCGCTCCCGCAGCAGCCGGGAATAGATGTCGAAGGCGCGTTCCCCCCGGCTGGAATTTTCAACGACCATAGGGACGAGTTGCATCATGTCGCGCATGGGCGACCTCCATCAGTTTGCAGGAATGTGGGCGGGCGGTGGAGCGGTCAGGCGGCGCGCATGAACATCGCCGTCTGAGCCTCGTTACTGTTGGCTGCCGACGGCAGGGCGGCCGGCCGGTGCGTCAGGCGGAACCAGGTGCCGCCATCGTCGCGCGGCGTGAGCTCGAAGGTTACGAAGCTCTCTTCCGGCTCGGCATCGCCGGAACCGCGCTCAGTCCAGCGATAGGTGACCGAATGGGGCGCGTTGGCCGCCACCTGATCGACCTGGACGCTCTCTGGCCGGTCCAGCCAGCGTTCGAGATATTCAGGGATGGTCAAAGCCCGCCAGACCTTGTCCGGAGAAGCATCGAGTCCGGTTTCAAACACCAGGTCCTGGTCGGTCTTGCTCATTGATCCATCTCCCTCAGCAGATCCTTGAGATTGTCGATGCGGCTGGGCCAGAAGGCACGGTAGCGGGCCAGCCAGGCATGCAGCGGGGCAAACCCCTCGGCATTGACGCTGTAATGGGCATAGCGCCCCTCGCGGCGCTCGCTCACCAACCCTGCCCCGCGCAGCACGGCCAGATGCTGGCTCATGGCCGGCTGGGTGATGGCAAAGCCCTCCCGCAGATCGGTGGCCGTGGCCTCACCCCCCGCTAGGCGCTCAAGTATGGCGCGGCGGGTCGGGTCAGACAGGACTTTGAAGATTTCCGGTTCGCTCATGCTCAACACATAAGCATAGACTTATGAGTCGACGCAAGCCTCAACAAGATCGATGGCCCGGACATGCCGGGCAATGGTCCTAGACCGTAAACACCTCGCGGCGCAGGGTGGTCCAGCTTTCTTCATCTGAGGCGACCAGGAGGCCGCCCCCAAGATCGGAGGGGTGGTAGGGCGTGCCGTCGAACTTGGCGACATGGGCCCCGGCCTCGCGCATGATCAGCGCGCCACCGACATGGTCCCAGGGCATGAGCTTGGCATACATCACGAAATGCACATTGCCGCCGGCGGCATAGCGATACTCGTGGCCGGCGCAGCGGTAATTGGCCAGCATCTTGACCTTGGCCAGATTGGCCATGACCGTGCTGCGCTGCTCCATCGGCAGAAACATGGTGGACGCCAGCCCACCCATCTCGCCAAGCGGCACCGGATCGGCAAATTTCTGGCGGATGGCGCGGCCATCGGGGAAGATCTGAAAGGCGCCACAGCCCTTTTCGGCCATCAGCACGTCATCGCCCAGGGGATCATAGATAACGCCGGCGACCGGTTCGCCATTCTGCACCACGGCCGCCATAACCGCGAACAGCGGCAGGCCGCCGGCGAAATTGGCAGTGCCATCAACGGGATCGACGTAAATCACGATTCGATCCTCGAGGTTGGTGTCGAGCAGTTTGGGATTGGCCGCCACGGCCTCCTCGCCAATCACCAGCACATCGGGGCGATGCGCCTTGATGGCGGCGGTGATGACCCGCTCGGCGCCGACATCGGCCTCGGTGACGAGGTCAAAGGCGCCAGACTTGGTCTGGATCGTCCCTTCATCGAGCCGCCGGAAGCGCGGCATGATCTCCTCCTGTGCAGCCTGTTTCAGGATGGCGGCGAGGCGATCAACGTTCATGGCGCTAGGCGTCCTTTGGCTTGGTGGAAAGTGCGGTAAAATCGAACAGGCGCGGGTCGAGCATGTGGCTCGGATTGATATTCCCGAGGGCACGGATCATCACATCCTTGCGCCCGGGCATGGCGCGTTCCATGTCGTTGAGCATCGCCTTGGTGACATTGCGCTGCAACCCGTCCTGCGAGCCGCACAGGTCGCAGGGGATGATGGGAAACTGCATGGCGTCAGAGAAGCGCTGGAGGTCCTCCTCGGCGCAGTAGATCAGCGGCCGCAGCACTTCGAGGTCGCCTTCGTCATTGACCAGCTTGGGCGGCATGGCTGCCAGCTTGCCGCCGTGAAAGAGGTTCATGAAGAAGGTTTCGAGGCTGTCGTCGCGATGGTGGCCAAGGACCAGCGCGGTGCACCCCTCTTCCCGCGCGATGCGGTAGAGATTGCCGCGCCTTAGGCGCGAGCAGAGCGAGCAATAGGTCGCGCCCTGGGGCAACTTGTCGGTGACGATGGAATAGGTGTCCTGATATTCAATGCGGTGTTCCAGCCCCAGCCCGGTCAGGAATTCGGGCAGGATATGCTTGGGAAAATTGGGCTGGCCCTGATCGAGATTGCAGGCCACAAGCTCCACCGGCAGCAGGCCGCGCCATTTGAGGTCGAGCAGCAGGGCGAGCAGGCCATAGCTGTCCTTGCCGCCGGACAGCGCAATCAGCCACTTCTCGCCCGGCCGCACCATGGCGAACTTCTCGAGCGCCTCGCGGGTGTTGCGGATCAGGCGCTTACGCAGCTTGTTGAATTCCACCGAGCGAGGTGCATTGGCAAAAATCGGATGCGCGCCGCTGTCGGCGTCATCTGCGGGCGTGGCGGGAGCATCCATCACCGCGGACATGGCGAAACTCTCTTTTGAATGGTCGCGTAGCTGATACCGCGTCGGGCGACAGATGGAAAGGTCGGCTGGAAGGGTGAAACCTTACCAAAGCTTAACTTCCCGTCCTTGTTTAATGCCGATTGCCACAGTTAGATGACACATCTTTCCGACACCCTGGAGTCTCGCGGTGTTCCGTTCATTCTTTCCCGATCCCAAGCTCTTCTTCTCCTCGGCTGTTATCTGGATGCTGGCCGCTGTATTGCTCTGGTTTGCCATAGGCGAGCCGGCCCGCTCGGTACTCAGCATCGACCGCTTCACCCATCCGGTGGTTTCGGCGCCCATTGCCGACCAGCCAACGACCGAAGATGTTCCCGGCACGCCGGACCCTGCGGCTGGCGCCGCGCAAACAAACCCAAATGCGCCCGCAGAAACAGAAAGCGAGTCGCCCACGACGCCCAGCCCGACAGCGCGGGCGATGGCGGGCGCCGAACTGAACTTCCTGACCGCAGAACGCGTGTGGCTCTATCAATACGTGCTGATGACGGCACTGATCTTCTGTGTCTTTTGGTACTTCTACAAGCGCAACGAATGGTATTGGTGGTCGGTGGTCTCCTCAACGATCATCCTGCTCATCATATATTTTCAGGTGCAGGTGTCGGAGTTCGTCAATGAGTGGTCCGGCTCATTCTTCAACGTCATCCAGCTCGCGCTGACCCAGCCCGGCTCAGTGACGCCGGAGCAACTCTATGGCCTGACCTGGACGATCATTCTGGTAACCATCCCCAGCGTCCTCGTGGCGGTGGGTCTGGCCTTCTATACCTCGCACTATGTGTTCCGCTGGCGCAAGGCGATGAACTTCTACTACATGGAGCATTGGCCCAAGATCCGCACGACCGAAGGCGCGGCTCAGCGCGTTCAGGAAGATACCATGCGCTTTGCGGCAATCATGGAAGATCTCGGCACCGCCTTCTTCGACTCTCTCATCACGCTGGTGGTGTTCCTGCCCCTCCTCTGGAACCTGTCGGCCAATATCAGCGAACTGCCGATCTTCGGTGAAACGCCCGGTGGCCTTGTCTGGGTCGCGCTTGTCGGCGCAGCGGCCGGTACAGCACTGCTGGCCGTGGTGGGCATCAAGCTGCCCGGTCTGAACTTCAACAACCAATTGGTCGAAGCGGCCTACCGCAAGGAACTGGTATTTGGCGAGGACCATCCCGACAGGGCACAGCCGCCGGCGGTCAGGGACCTGTTTGCCAATGTGCAGCGGAACTACTTCCGGCTCTATTTCCACTACACCTATTTCAACCTGGCGCGCTTCGGCTACACCAATATGGTGGGTTATGTGCCCCTGCTGGTGATGGCCCCGTCCATCCTGGCCGGTACGCTGACCATGGGCCTCTACCAGCAGATCCAGATTGCCTTCGGCCAGGTGTTCGGGTCGTTCCAGTTCTTCGCGCGAGCCTGGACGGTGATCGTGGAACTGCAGTCGGTCATCATGCGCCTGCGCACCTTCGAGAGCTACATTCCGCGCGACCAGGAGCCGATCAAGGTCAGCGTCGGCGGCGGGACACCGGCGGAATGACGAGCGCCACTGCGGATGGGCCCCTGACCCCATCCGCTTGTCTCGTTCCCTCAATGCAATGAGTTGAGGGAACGGCAGCAGTAAGTTTCAAACACCAAAGCAAAAAGGGCCGCCCCCGAAGGAGCGGCCCTTTCCAATTCGGTGGTCTGTCGTCGCGATTAACGCGAGTAGAATTCGACGACCAGGTTCGGCTCCATCTGCACCGGGTACGGCACATCCGAAAGGGCCGGCACGCGGACATAGGTCGCGGTCTGCTTGTTGTGATCGACTTCGATATAGTCGGGCACATCGCGCTCGGCGAGCTGGTTGGCTTCCAGAACCACGGTGAGCTGCTTGGAGCGCTCACGCACTTCGATCTTGTCGCCGACCTTGACCTGATAGGACGGAATGTTGACGCGCTGGCCATTGACCATGACATGGCCATGGTTGACGAACTGGCGGGCTGCAAACACGGTCGGGACGAACTTGGCGCGATAGACGATGGCGTCCAGGCGCGATTCGAGCAGACCGATCAGGTTCTCACCGGTGTCGCCCTTGCGACGGTTGGCTTCTGCATAAAGACGCAGGAACGCCTTTTCCGTGATCGAGCCGTAATA
>ENA-ORCV01000131-ORCV01000131.1-marine-metagenome-genome-assembly--contig:-NODE-131-length-128157-cov-11.690514_pt1 | contig 128157 bp, 108 predicted proteins | sample MGYA00237779_ERZ508509 | MGnify/ENA primary metagenome ERZ508509 (study PRJEB26180, sample SAMN06268772) | marine metagenome | isolation source: Bioluminescent Bay, La Paraguera, Puerto Rico | place... | reverse complement strand
CTAAAGTCGGGGTGGAAGGGCGGGGGAGTGGGCCGGTGCCGCAAGCTCATGACGGAGGTCATGAGCGCACCCGACAAAGACTCCGGGTGGGGGCGTGGGCCGGTGCCGCAACCGGCGGTCCGATGCTTGCCACCTAGCAACAGGCTGCCAGCCGCCGGAAAACAAGACTCCAGTGGCGTGGGATGGAACAGCAAGGATCGGACGGAGGTCCGATCCGCACGCAACGAAGACTCCCCCACTTCCCATTTACCGCGCTGTGCTATAGCCGCTCCCCATGGGAGCAATCGCCGCCGCACGCACCATCCTCACGCGCCTGCACGAGGTCATGGCCTCGCGCATGCATGCGCAGGGCAAGCTCGACCGCGTGGTCGAGATCATCGGCGAAAACCTCGATAGCGAGGTGTGCTCGATCTACCTGCTGCGCGAGGGGATGCTCGAACTCTACGCCACGCGCGGGCTCAACCAGGAGGCGGTCCACGTCACCCGGCTCGCCATGGGCGAGGGGCTGACCGGCACGCTCGCGCAGAATGTCGAAACGCTGAACCTCGCCGAGGCCAAGGCGCATCCCGACTTCCAGTACCGCCCCGAAACGGGCGAGGAGAAATTCCACTCCTTCGCAGGCGTGCCCATCGTCTATCGCGAACGCGCGGTCGGCGCGCTCAACGTCCAGCATGTCGATCCGCGCCGTTACGAGGATGTCGAGATCGAGGCCTTGCAGACCACCGCGATGGTGCTCAGCGAGCTGATCGCCAATGCCGGGCTGATCGACGAGGAAGAAGCACTCGGCCTGGCCGTGACGAGCGACGAGCCGCAGGTGTTCGACGGGTTGCAGCTGGTCAAGGGGCTCGCTGCGGGCCGCGCGGTCTACCACCAGCCGCGGGTCGAGATCACGCAGGTGATGGCGGAGGATATCGAGGCCGAGCGCCAGCGCGTCTACCGCGCCTTCGACCGGATGCGGGACCAGATCGACAACCTCGCCAACCAGGCCGAATTCGGCGTCGGCGGCGAGCACGAGGAAGTGCTCGAGACCTACAAGATGTTCGCCTACGACGAGGGCTGGTCGCGCCGCATCAACGAGGCGATCGATTCCGGCCTGACCGCCGAAGCGGCGATCGAGCGCGTCCAGCAGCGCACCCGCATGCGCATGCGCGAGATCGACGACCCGTTGCTGGCCGACCGGATGCACGATCTGGAGGACCTCTCCAACCGGCTGCTGCGGATCGTGTCGGGCCAGCTCGGCACCGCCGCGACGCAGGGGCTGCGGCGCGATTCGATCCTGATCGCGCGGAATCTCGGTCCCGCCGAACTGCTCGAATACGACCGGCGGCGGTTGAAGGGGGTGATCCTCGAGGAAGGCTCGCTCACCGCGCATGTGGTGATCGTCGCGCGCGCGATGGGGGTGCCGGTGCTGGGCCGGGTACGGAACCTGCGCGGCATGGTGCGCGAGGGCGACGAATTGCTGCTCGACGCCGACAACGGCACCGCCACGGTGCGGCCCTCGCAATCGATGGCCGATGCGTTCGACGCGCGCTTCGCCAAGACGCGCGAGCGCCAGGCGCTCTATGCCGAATTGCGCGACGTCGAACCGTTCACGCGCTGCGGCACGCGCATCCAGGTCATGATGAATGCAGGTCTGCGCGACGACATGTCGACGCTGCCGCTGGTCGGCGCCGACGGCGTCGGACTGTTCCGGACCGAATTCCAGTTCCTCGTCTCCGCGACATTGCCGCAGCGCGACCGGCAGATGCGGCTTTATCGCGACGTGCTCGACGCCGCGGGCGACAAGCCGGTGATCTTCCGCACGGTCGATATCGGCGGCGACAAGGCGGTGCCCTATCTGCGCGAACTGGCGACCGGCAGCGACGACAATCCCGCGATGGGCTGGCGCGCGCTGCGGCTGGCGCTCGAACGAGAGGGCCTGCTGAAAGCGCAGGCGCGCGCCTTGCTCGAAGCGGCCGCGGGCCGCGTGCTTTACGTGATGTTCCCGATGGTCTCCGAACCGTGGGAATTCGATGCCGCGAAAGCGGTGTTCGACGAGCAGCTCGGTTTTCTGCGCCAGCGCAAGCGCGTACTGCCCGAAGCGATCCATTACGGCGCGATGCTCGAAGTGCCCGCGCTGGCCGAAGTGCTCGACCTGGTCATCCCCAGGCTGTCCTTCCTTTCGGTCGGGACCAACGACCTGACCCAGTTCCTGTTCGCCGCCGACCGCGCCAACCCCAAGCTGGCCGAGCGCTACGACTGGCTCAGCCCGTCGATCCTGCGCTTCATGCGGCGTATTGCGCAGGCGACCGTGGGGCAGGAGGTCGATCTCGGCGTGTGCGGCGAGATGGGCGGGCGGCGGCTCGAGGCGCTGGCGCTGCTTGGGCTCGGCTATCGGCGGCTGTCGATCACCCCGGTCTCGGTCGGTCCGATCAAGGAATTGATCCGCAAAGTCGATCTGGCAGAGATCACCGAGGCGATGACGGGCTGGCTCGCTTCGCCCCCGCCCAACATGCGCGCGGCGCTGGCGGAGTGGGCGGATACGCGCCAGATCGAATACGACTGACCGCGTCCGCTCGCGTCCGCCGCGCGCGCGGTCCGGTTCGTCGATTCGCGGCAAACCGGCGGATTTCCGCGCTTGACAGCGCCTGCGCGCGGCAGTCTTCTGCGCGGGGGCGAAAATCGGGTTCGCAATCGGGGTCGGGATGAACGAGGAAACGGAAACGGTCGACGAACAGCTGCCTCTCGAGGGTGCGGGCGATCGCCTGCGCCGCGCGCGCGAGGAGCGCAAGATGTCGATCGAACAGATCGCCGCCGAAACGCGCATCCCGCAACGCCATATCGAAAGTATCGAGCGGGGCGATTTCGGCAGCCTGCCGTCGCGCACCTACGCGGTCGGGTTTTCGCGCAGCTACGCCAAGGCGGTCGAGCTCGACGAAGACGAGATCGTCGACCGGGTGCGCGAGGAACTGGCCATGGCGAGCGGGCACGACATGGCACCGCCGAGCCGCTACGAGCCGGGCGATCCCTCGCGGGTGCCGTCGGGCAAGCTCGCCTGGTTCGCCGCCTTCGCGGTCATCCTCCTGCTGGCGGGCGCATTTTCCTTCTATCGCAGCTATTTCGCCCCCGGGCTCGGTCCGGCGCCGCTGACCGATCCCGAGGCGGAGCAGGTTGCAGAGGAGGGCGCGCAGCGCGAACGCGCCGGGCCGTCCGCGCGGCCGGTCGATCCGCAGGGCGCGGTGGTATTTACGGCGCTCGAAGAGGGCATCTGGGTCAAGTTCTATGACGCCAGCGGCGCGCAGCTGATGCAGAAGCAGATGGCGCTGAACGAACGCTACACCGTGCCTGCCGATGCCGACGGGCCGCAGATCTGGACCGGGCGCCCCGATGCGCTGCGGATCACCATCGGCGGCAGGCCGGTGCCCAAGCTGGCCGAAGACGACATGGTGATGCGCGACGTGCCGGTCACCGCCGAGGCGCTGCTGGCGCGCGGGACCGAGCGCCCGGCGACGCCGCCCGAAGCGACCTGATCCGCCTTTCCCCGGTTTTGGTGCCGCCAGCGCTCGACAGCAAAGCCCGTTTTGGGCAGGTTTTCGCCGGTTCGTTCAGCCTGCATTCGCCGCCCGGGCGCGAGGGATGCGGGCAGTTGATGGGACAGGAGCGAGAAGAACGATGATCATTCGCACCAGCCGCACCGCGATCGGCGCGATCGCGCTGGCGGCGACCGCCGTGACCGCGATGCCCGCGATGGCGCAGGACGGTTCGAGCGAGGCGCGCATCCGCAAGCTCGAAGCCGAGGTCCGCGCGCTCCAGCGGCGCGTCTTCCCCGGCGGCGACGGGCGCTATTTCGAACCCGAGATTTCGGGCGCCACGCCGTCGCGCCCGAGCGTTAGCGCACCGACCACCAGCGCGGTCACCGATATCCTCGCGCGGCTCGACGCGCTCGAAGCGCAATTGCAGAGCCTGACCGCACAGACCGAGCAGAACGCCAATTCGCTGTCGCAGTTCGAAACGCGGCTCGCCGCGCTCGAAGTGACCAGCACGGCTTCGGCCGCGGCGGCGGAGGACGAAACGACCAGCGCGGCGGACAACAACCTGCTGGCGATGACCGGCGGGGCTTCGGGCGGCGCTTCGGGCGGCGAAACGCGCAGCACGCCTGCGGCCGCCGGCGGCCCCTCGGCCGAGCGTCTCGCCGCGGTGCAGGAAATCGCCAAGCCGCAGACCGACGACGAGGCCGACGACGAATATTCCTACGGCTTCCGGCTGTGGGACGCCGGTTTCTACCCCGAGGCGCAGCAGCAGCTCACGCTGTTCGTCGAGAAATACCCCGATCACTGGCGCACCACCTACGGCCGCAACCTGCTCGGCCGGGCCTATCTCGACGACGGCAAGGCGCGCGAGGCGGCGCCGTGGTTCCTGCGCAATTACCAGAGCGACAAGGCCGCCGCGCGCGCGCCCGACAGCCTGCTGTTCCTCGCCGAGGCGATGATCGCGATGGAGGACACCAGCCGCGCCTGTATCGCGCTGGCCGAGTTCGGCGACACCTATCCGGCGATCGCCTCCGGCCGGCTGGCGGACCGGTACGAATCGAACCGGCGGAAAGTGACCTGCAATTGATACGCGGACCGATCGGGAACTCGTAGAGCGTTTTCGCGCCGATCTGGCAGCGGTGTGGCCGGTCGACAGCCCCGCCGACGGCCCGCTCTGCCTTGCCGTTTCCGGCGGGCCCGACAGCGTCGCGATGCTGCTGCTCGCCCATGCCGCGATGCCGGAGCGGATTTTCGCCGCCACGGTCGATCACGGCCTGCGTCCCGAAAGCGCGCAGGAGGCGCGCGACGTCACCGAGCTGTGCCGGTCGCTGGGCGTCGAGCACAGGACGCTGGCGGTGACCGTCGGCAAGGGCAATGTGCAGGACCGCGCGCGCGAGGCGCGCTATACCGCCCTGTGCCACGCATTCGCGGAGCGGGGCGTGGAGGTCGTCGCCACGGCGCATCATGCCGACGACCAGGCCGAAACGCTGCTGATGCGGCTCAATCGCGGCAGCGGGCTGTCGGGGCTTGCGGGTGTCCGGCCGAGTACCTGGTTCGGTGTTTATGACGAACCGGTCGGCGAATTCACGCTGGTGCGGCCGCTGCTGGGCTGGCGGCGCGGGGAATTGGCGCGGGTCGTCGCCGATGCGGGAATCGAGGCGGCGCAGGACCCCTCTAACGAAGACGACGCATTCGACCGGGTGCGCATCCGCAAGGCGATCGCCGATGCCGACTGGCTCGATCCGCTGGCAATGGCGCGCAGCGCGCGGCATCTTGCCGAGGCGCAGCATGCGATGGAAGTTTACAGGGATTCGGTGATTGGGGACTTCGTGCACCGCGAGGACGATGCGATCTGGTTCGATTACGGCCATCCGCAGGTGGTGCAGATCGCAGTGGTCGAGCACATCCTGCGCACATTCGGCGCCGAACCGCGCGGGTCGGCGGTGGCGCGGATGATCGCAAGTCTCGAGAAAACCGGCACCGCGACGCTCGGCGGCGTCATCGCGCGTCGTGCGTGGCGGCAACGCTCGCCCACCGTTACATCGGATTCGTGGAAATTCGAACGCGAGCCGCCGCGCAGTTCCGGCTGATCAGAGGATCGCGTCGCCCATCTGCATGGTCGCGCCGCGGGTTATGACGACCTTGTCGCCCTTCTTCGCGATCGCGAACAGCCGGCTGGCGAGCTCGTCGGGGATGGCGATGCAGCCGTGGCTGGCATAGCCGTTCTCGACCTGGCTGCCGCCATGGATGGCGATGCCGTCGGCGGTCAGGAACATGCTCCACGGCATCGGGGCGTTGTTGTATTTTTCCGACACGTTGTGCCGCTGCTTGCGCAGGATCGGGAAGGTGCCGAGCGGGGTCGGGTGCTCGTCGGTGCCGAGCATCGCAGCGGCGGCGCCGATCTCGTAGCCGTCGCGGAACACCGAGATCACCCGCGCGTCGAGATCGACAGTGATGACCAGCGGCCCCTCGGGCACGCCGTCGGTGTCCCAGTACCAGTCGCCGTAGCGGATCGGCCCGTCTATCTTCAGGATGCGCTTGACGTTGAAGGCCGCAGTGGCGGGGGCGGGCTCTGCGGCCGGATCCTGCACCGCAGCCCCGGCTTCGTCCTGCGCGTCCGCCGGTACGGTTTCGCCGGCGTTTTCGATCTCGGCGAAGGCGGTCTCGTCGACCGGAATCGCCTCTTCGAGCGACGGCGCATCGGTCGAGGCGCTCTCGCGATCGGTCATCCAGCCGCCGGCCATCGTCGCCGCGCCGAGCGCCAGCACCACCGCGCCGGTCGCTCCGCCAATCCATTTGAGCATCGGGTTCATGCCGGTCCTTGTGCTCCCGTTCGCCCTTGCGCGCCAGCGCGTCGTACGACCCGGTCCCATAGCGAGACGGGCGAGTGCAAAAGGTTAATGGGGGAGTCGGTATTCCGGCGGTGACGGGGCCTGTCGCTGCTTGGCAATCGTCGGACCGCCGGGGCTGTTCCAGCTCCGAGTCTTTAGTTGCGTGCGGGCTGGACCTCCGTCCAGCCCTTGCGGCACCGGCCCACTCCCCCACCCTTCCACCCCGACTTTAGTAACCTAAGGGTGGAAGGGTGGGGGAGTGGGCCGGTGCCGCACCCGGCGGTCAGACGACTGCCACCTAGCGACAGGCCTACTCGCCGCCGGAAAACAAAATCACCGCCGAAAAACAAGAACCCCTAACCCTCGCTCACCGAGACATTTTTCTCGAGAAATTCGGTTTCCCCGAAGCTGGTCATGAAGCTCACATCGGCGGCGTCGCGGCCGACGCCGATCTTCACGATATTGTCGGCCTGTGCCATGCCGGTGGCGTCGACCAGGTACCACGCCCCGCCGGGTGCCGAGCCCGTGGGCGTGGTCGGATCGCTCAGGAACACTTCGGCGACGGCGTGAAAATCGGGCGGGGTCACGCCCGGGGCGAAGCAGCTGACGAAGCGCGCCGGAATGCCGCTCGCGCGCGCCAGCATGACCATCACATGCGCGTAGTCGCGGCAGATACCGCGCCGTTCGATGAAGCTGTCGAGCCCGGTGGTGACCGAACTGCTGCTTCCCGGCGCGTAAGTGAAATTGTCGGCGATCCAGTCGTGCATCGCGACGATCCGCGCGCCGCCGTCGCAGCCGCCGAATTCGGCCTCGACGAAGGACTGGAAGCGGTCGGCGGGGCAATAGCGGCTGTCGAACAGGTATTGCACCGCCTCGCCCGGCAGGTCGTGCGGATCGAGCCGTTCGAGCGGATCGATTTCGGTCAGCAGCCGGTTCACCTCGACCTTGGCCTTGTAGCTGACATCGTAGCGCCCCTCGGCGCGCACCCACACGCGCTCGCCGATATCGTCCTGCGCCGGGATGCGCGCGAAATGCTCGCCCCTGGTCGCCCAGGTGTCGGTTTCGAGCAGCTTCTGCTCGGGGATTACCGCGGCTTCGAACTGGAGCAGCACGTCGGTGACGCGCTCCATGCGGAAGGCGAAGCTCAGGTCGATGGAAATGGCCATATGCGTTTCGAACGCGGAACCGAACGGAATGTTTCGAGACATTCTCCCCCCCCCCCCCCCCTGGGGGGGGGGCAGGGGGTGGGGGTTCGGCAGCCGTGGCCGGCGCCGTACACCCACCCCTAACCCCTCCCTCGAGGGAGGGGGATTGTCGCGCGACTACCCGGAAAGCGTCACGCCCCCGCCAGATGCAGCGCGACCTCCCGCCGATGGGGCCGCGCGCGGTGTTCGACCAGGAACACGCCCTGCCACGTGCCGAGCATCATCGCGCCGTTTTCGACCGGGACCGACAGCGATACGCCGGTGAGCGCGGATTTGAGATGCGCGGGCATATCGTCGGGTCCTTCGCTGTCGTGCTCGTACTGCGGCCCCTCGGGCGCGACGCGGTCGAGCCATTTCACCATATCGCGCCGCACTGCGGGGGCGGCGTTCTCGTTGATCGTGAGCGAGGCCGAGGTGTGACGGCACAGCGCGGTGAGCAGGCCGGTGTCGATGCCGGTGGCGGTGATCCACTCGGCGACCTCGCGCGTGATCTCGGTGAGTCCGGGGCCGGCGGTGTCGAAGGCGAGGGTGGTGGTGCGGTGGGGCATGGTGCAGTCAACTTGCTGATCTTTCGAGCAGGTTCAAGAACCCGGCAACATCCATCAGCCAGTCTTGCTGGACAGGTTTGTAGGTCCGGTGCAGTTCCCTCGGAAGCACGAGCTGAAGCGATTTGGCCTCCATTTCACCGGTCTGTGCCTCCGAGATACCCGGCTCCAGCGTCAGCAGGTGCTTTCGCTCGATCCGCTCCGCTTCCGACAGGACCTGCCGCCAGCGCTCCTTGAGCGTGGATTTCGCACCAAGCATGAAAAGGGCGGAATCGGCAAACCCCGGATCGTGATACTGCTCGATCCCCGGAAAGAGAAAATCCGGCCTGTTGCCGTTCTCGGTTATCGCGCCGCGCGTGTAGTGCACCCGATTGGCTTGCAGCAGGGCTTCGATATGGCTTTCCAGCGCCAGCCCTGCGCGCGCCTTGCGACGATTCTGCACGCTCAGTGAAAAACTGATAAATCCGTCGACATCCTCGGCACCCTCCGCACCGAAACCCGAAGCGATCCGTTCGGCAATCAGCTTCCGCTCGATCCGGCGAAAGAGCCGGTGTTCGCGTTCCATCCACAGCAGCAGGGCAGAATCCGGATCGCTGGTGGCCAGATCGTGGCCGATTGACGACCGTGCCAGTTCCGACAAAACCGCAGGTTTCGGTATGTCCGCACCGAACGGCTCGATAAGCGTGTCGATCGTGTCCGCTTCGGGTTCGTCGGGCTCGATGCCAAGCGCTTCGAGGACCGTCCGCGCCGTGAAATCGAGTTCGGCATCGTGACGGCCCTCCACCGGCGCGTAACTGAAAGAGAGTTGCGGGTCGGGTTCGATGCCGAACAGCCAGACGAGCTGGTTGTACATGGTGCCGTCGCTGGGCGTGACCACGACCAGACCGGAACCGTCCTTGAGTGTGGCGAGGAAGAAAGAATCTCCCTCCTGCATCAGGCTGGTTATGGTGTTGCCCTGGTAATACAGGCGGTATTCGGTTCTGGTCGGGTGCGCACGACGGGCGTCATACCATGACAGCAAGCCTTCTTCGGCTTCCGAGGAAGACTGCTCCTCGTCGATCCACAGAAAGCGAGCGGGAATGTTTTTTCTATCCTGTTCACCCAGAAGGCGCCTCAACTCGGCCGAGCCGTTGAATTCGTGCTGATTGGAAGTTTGCGGGTTTGCCTCAACTGCGCTCAGACGCTTGGCCACAACACCGGAAAAATACTGGGAAAGGTGTCCGCGTTTCACCTCTGTGGGTTCCTTCCCTGTTCGATCCAGTTCGCGCAATCGTGAACTATTCTGTCGATGTGGTCTATGTCGCGATTCTTCAGATCACATTCCCAGATCGTTCGATGTCTGATGCCAAGTCTGTCAAGTTGGGCCCGAACCGTTGCATCGCGCCTGCGGTTGGTCTCTATCTTGTTTCGCCAGAAATCCGTTCGTGTTTTTGGCATCTTGAACAGATGACAGTCATGGCCGTGCCAGAAGCACCCGTTTACAAAAAGTACTGATCCATATTTCGGAAAAACGAGATCAGGCTTTCCCGGCAGCTTGTGGTCGTGCAACCTGTAGCGGAATCCAAGCCTGTGCAGGGCCTTTCGCATCAGCAATTCAGGCTTTGTGTTTTTTGACCGGATGCCAGCCATCATGCGGCTGCGTACATGCGGTGAGACGACGTCAGCCAACCGCTACAAGCCTTTCCGTTTCGCATTGCTGTCGCCCGTTGGCTCCAGCAAGTGCTTCGGCAAGATATGGTTTTATGGCGGTTGCCAGAAACTCGACGACGGGCACAACCACAGCGTTGCCGAATTGCCGGTAGGCCTGTGTATCCGACACCGGAATCGACCAATTTCTATCGCCACGCTCGAATCCCATCAATCGCGCGCATTCAAGGGGGGTCAGACGCCTGGGGCGACTACCACGCTGTTCGATGAGAATTTCGGAACCATCCTTGTAGTAGCGCGCGGACAGCGTCCTGGCGACGTCGTCAGGACCAAACAGGCTGTATCCGAAGCCATTGCCCTTGGCCTCATGCTTTTTTCGATAGTCCTGAAGATACTTCCAGAGGCGCGGCGTGAGAGTGTATTTCGTATCGACCGATTCATTGGGTTCGAGAATGCTGCGCAGCCTCGGTCCTTTCTCGACTGGAGGAAGTTCGAGATCGTCCAGCCTGAAACCGTTGGGTTCCCGAAATCCGACAATAAAAATCCGCTCGCGCTTCTGTGGCACCCAAGAGGCAGAATTTATCACTCGCGACTGAACGTGATAGCCAAGTTCATTGCGAAGGACGTTCATGATCGTAGAAAACGTTCGTCCTCCATCATGTCCTTCCAAATTCTTGACGTTTTCGAGGACGAAGGCGGCTGGTTTATGATGCGCAATGATCTGCGCCGTGTCGAAAAACAGCGTTCCTTGAGTGTCGCACAAAAAGCCATGTGGCCGGCCTAATGCATTCTTCTTCGAAACCCCTGCAATCGAGAACGGCTGGCAGGGAAATCCAGCCAGCAATACATCGTGCTCGGGAATGAGTTCGGGTTCTTCCGAATAGTCGCGTACGTCACCGTGAAGCTTATGATTGTCGCGGAAATTATGGCGGTAGGTTTCCTGTGCGAACCTGTCCCACTCCGACGTGAAAACGCAATGCCCACCAATCCCCTGAAAGCCGATCCTGAGGCCGCCAATCCCGGCAAAGAGATCGATGAAGCGAAAATGCAGATCGCTGTCGGATTCAATCAGCGGGGGCTTGGCATCGAAACGTGCCAGTACCTCCAACGCCCGGTAAACCGAAGCTTTCGGCGCCGTTTCGCCGCGTTCCCACCGGTAGACAGTGCTCGGGCAGTAGCCAAGTTCGTCCGCCGCCTCTTCGACAGACAGCCCGACCAGTTGCCGCAATTCCGTGAAAGACAGGTCCATCGTGATCCACCTCTGGGCCGATTTCTGGCGGCATGCCAAAATTCTTCCCAGCGCGCAAGAACATAATATGAACGAATTTGGACGTTCCACAGCCGCTTGCATCCGACGCTTTCGTTCCGCCGTATCGACGGCCCCCTGAATCGCGCGGCAAACAAATGATTTTCCTACATGCGCCGCGCTTGCTAGCTTCGCCCCGCTCTCCCTCATCCGGAGCGCAGGCTCTTTCTCCGCGTCGATCCCCACCCCCTATGGACGGTTCGTTCAAGAACCGCTCCGCCGAATGTATTACATCAACTAACTCCCCGCGCGTTCAGGACCCGGGCGGTCAAGCTGAACGAATCGCTTGAGTGTCTGCCCTACCGCTGCGCTACGTGAGGGCGCCGAACAGATCGTGCGCGTCGGCATCCTCGACCAGCACCTCGACGATATCGCCCGGCGCCAGCGTCGCCGGCACGTTGCGCAGAAACACCTGCCCGTCGATTTCGGGCGCGTCGGCCCGGCTGCGGCCGGTGGCGCCGATATCGCCGTCCGCATCGGGCTCGCCGACCTCGTCGACAATCACCGGCAGGCGCGTGCCGACTTTCGCCGCGAGCTTGGCGGCGCTGATCCGTTCGGTCACTTCCATCAACCGGGCGTAGCGCTCTTCTTTGAGGCTCTCCGGCACCGGGTCGGGCAAGGTGTTGGCCGCCGCGCCCGCGACCGGCTCGAAGCGAAACGCGCCGACCCGGTCGAGCTGCGCCTGTTCGAGCCAGTCGAGCAAATAGGCGAAGTCCTCCTCGGTCTCGCCGGGGAAGCCGACCACGAAGCTCGAACGGATCGCGATCTCGGGGCAGATTTCGCGCCAGGCCTTGAGCCGGTCGAGAACCTTCGCTTCGTTGGCGGGCCGCTTCATCGCTTTCAGCACCCTGGGCGAGGCGTGCTGGAACGGGATGTCGAGATAGGGCGTCAGCAGCCCCTCGGCCATCAGCGGGATCACCGCGTCGACATGCGGATAGGGGTAGACGTAGTGGAGGCGGACCCAGGGCGGGGTGCCTTCAGGGGTGCGCAATTGACCGAGTTCGCGGGCGAGGTCGGTCATGTGCGTGCGGACCGGGTGGCCCTTCCACGCGCGGCTCTCGTGCCGCGTGTCGACGCCGTAGGCGCTGGTGTCCTGGCTGATCACGAGCAGTTCGCGCGTGCCCGCCGCGACCAGCTTCTCCGCCTCGCGCAGCACCGCGTCGATGCGGCGGCTGGCGAGCTTCCCGCGCAGCTGCGGGATGATGCAGAAGGCGCAGGAGTGATTGCAGCCTTCGCTGATCTTGAGATAGCTGTAATGGCGCGGGGTGAGCTTGATGTCCGCTTCGGAGGGCTGCGGGATCAGGTCGACGAACGGGCCCTGCGAGGGCGGCGCGGCGCGGTGCACTTCCTCGACCACTGCCTCGTATTGGTGCGCCCCCGTGACCGCGAGGACCTGCGGATGGACGCGGCGGATCGATTCGGCGTCCTCGCCCATGCAGCCGGTCACGATCACGCGGCCGTTTTCGGCCAGCGCCTCGCCGATCGCGGCGAGGCTTTCCTCCTTGGCGGAGTCGAGGAAGCCGCAGGTGTTGACCAGCACCACGTCGGCGCCGGCATAGTCGGGGCTCATCGCGTATCCGTCGGCGCGCAGCCGGGTGAGGATGCGCTCGGAATCAACCAGCGCCTTGGGGCAGCCGAGCGAGACCATGCCGACCTTCTTCGGGTCGGGAAGGGTAGTGGTGGTACTCATGATTGCGCGCGCCTCTACACCCGCGGCGCGATTTGCGCTAGTTTCGTGGGCAGGGCCGCTTTCGGGGAGGATCTTCGGGATGAATATCTTCGATGTGAACTGGCTGGCGGTGGTGCTGGCTGCGGCGACCGGCTTTATCGTCGGCGGGATCTGGTACGGGCCGGTCATGGGCAAGAAGTGGATGGGCGCGGTCGGACTGACCGAGGAGCAGCTCAACCAGGGCAGCAAGGGCCTGATCTACGGCGGTGCCTTCGCCTTCTCGCTGCTGGCGAGCTGGACGCTGGCGCATACCTTCGCCACCTACGCGCAGGACTTGTCGGTGACGGTCAAGGTGCTGACCGCGTTCGGCGTTGCGCTCGGCTTCATTGTGCCGGCGATCGGGACGAACTACCTGTTCTCGCAGAAGTCGAAGGCGCTGTTCTTCATCGACGCGGCGTATTGGCTGCTGTTCTATATCGCGATGGGGCTGGTGCACGCCTTGCTGCCCTGAGGGCACGATTCCTGTGCCGGTACAATGGGTTCGCAGGCGGGTTCGCGGGCGAATGCCCGACACCCGGCGCATTGACAGCTTGCACCGATAAGGCCAGCATACCCGCGATCGGCAGACAGGGAAGGGCAGGACAATGCGCGCAACGGTACTCGCAGCAATGGGCTTGGCGTTGGTGGCCACCGGGATGACCACGGGCGCCATGGCGAAAGAGAAGAAGCCGAAGGCAATCTATGCGCGCGATTCGGGACAGGCAGCGACGATGGAGCTTCCCGAAGGGCAGGAACATGTCGAAATCTGCGTGCGCCAGCTGCTCACCAACAGCCGCACCCGGTACCGGAAAGTCTGCATGAACCAGACCGCGTGGAAGTCCTATGTCGATTCGATGGCGCAGATGACCAATGACTGGAAGGATTCGGGCAAGGGCCTCGACCTGCGGTAAGCCGGCCCGGTCGCGATGACTCTCAGGCGTCGGCGGTGTCGTCCGGTCCCTTGACCATTCGCGCGAGCGCATCCTTCAGCCGCTTGCCCGCCGACCGGCGGCCGCGTTGGCGCACGACCGGTTCGTCCGCACCGGCTTGCAGATGCAGCTCTGCGGACCCCAGGTCGTCGCCCTTCTCCTCGCCGTTCACGGTCGGTACGATCTCGACCACGACGTCGCCCGGCTTCAGGCTCTGGCATTCGGCTTCCCAGAAACCGAGCGCCTGGCCGTCGCGATAGACCCGCAGGCCGCGCCCGCCGGTCTTCAATTCGGTGATCGCCAGTCCGCATTCGTCCTCGGCAACCTTGCGCTCGACCAGCTGGACGCGACCGCTGACGGAAGCGAGGTCGGCGAGATAGTCGGCGATATGCGCGCCCTTGGCGCTGCCTGCGAGGAGCAGCCCGGTGAAACGCACAGGGTTGATGACATTGCTGGCACCCGCCTGCCGGGCGAGAAATTCGTTGTCGTCGGCGCGCACCACCACGCTGATCGGCACGTCGGGCGCAAGGTGGCGCACGGTCAGCACGATCAGGATCGAGGTGTCGTCGCGTCCGGCGGAAACGAGGATGTTGGTCGCCTGGCCGATACGCACCGCGTTGAGCGTGTCGTCGCGCGTGGCGTCGCCCGCCATCACGTTGCAGCCGGCCTTCTCGGCATCGGCGAGGCGATCCTCGCTCGGATCGACGACCACGATGCAATGCGGATCGGTGCCGCGCTCGATCAGTTCGGCGACCGCTTCGGAACCGGACACGCCGTAGCCCAGCACGACGATATGGTTGGTGAGCTTTTCCTGGATGCGGGCCATGCGCCACTTCTCCCAGCTGCGCTTGATGATGAAATTATACGCCGTTCCGACGAAGATGAAGAACACCGCGAAGCGGATCGGGGTCACGATCACAGCTTCGACCATCCGCGCGCGGTCGCTGATCGGGGCGATGTCGCCGAAGCCGGTGGTGGTGATCGAGATCATGGTGAAATAGACCACGTCGAGAAAGCTGACCTCGCCGTCGAGATTGTCGACCAGGCCCTCGCGGTCCCACCAGTGGACCATCACCACGATGAAGATCAGCAGCAGCGCGAGGCCGAGCCTTATGCCGAGATCGCCCCACACGGGAACCCTGACCGCGCGCCGCAGCGGCTTGAAGCCCGGCCCGCGCATGGTGCGCGGTTTTTGCGAGGGAGCGATGCGGTCGACCGGCGGGTTGCTCATGGCTCGTCGCGCTTCGGCAATTTGGTGGCGGGATCGACGTCCCTGCCGTCCTTGCGGATTTCGAAGTGCAGTTCGGTGCGGGTGGCGACACCCGCATCGCCCGCAAGCCCGATCCGCTCGCCGGTCTTGACGATATCGCCTTCCTCGACCGTGATCCGCGCGAGATGGCCGTAGGAGGTCTGCCAGCCGTTTCCGTGATCGATCAGTACCTGGCGGCCGAAGCGAGTCGGTTCCTCGCCCGCGAAAGCCACCGTGCCGCTCGCCGCGGCACGGATCATCTCGAGTGGGTTGGCGGCGATATCGATCCCGTCATGCGTGTCCGAGAACCCGAGCAGCACCTCGCCGTCGTGCGGCCAGCGGAAATAGGGCTCGTCGCGCTGCTGCGGGGGCGGCGCCGGGTTCCTGAGCACCGCAGGGATGATCAGCTCCTGCCCCGTGCGGATGGTGTAGGGCGGCTTCAGCGCATTGGCGATCGCGATGTTGGCGAAGGGCACGCCGTAGCGAATGGCGATGGCGAAGCCGGTCTCGCCAGCAGCGACCGTATGGACGCGCTGGCGCGGGATCTGCAGCACCTGCCCGGTCTTGAGCACATAGGGTTCGACCAGCCCGTTGGCCGCCGCGATCACCGCTGCGGGGACTCTGGCGCGATTGGCGATGCCGCCGAGCGTCTCGCCTTCCGCGACGACGTGCTCGGTTTCGGACGCGGGATTGCCCGCTGCGACGAGGGCAGGGGCGGCGAGCAGCAGCAGCGCAAGGCGTTTCATCCGGCCCAATTCCCCGATCAAGTCCCTTATTCTTCGAACCTTTCGCGCAGAGTGGCAAGCGAAGCCTCGTGCGTCAATTCGAGCTGCAGCGGCGTCACCGCAATATATCCGTCTGCGATCGCCTCGAGATCGGTGCCGTGGTCGAGCGTGTGCTCGATCGCCTGCAGCCCGAACCAGTAGTAACGCAGGCCGCGTGGATCGCGCCCTTCGACCACGCTGGTGCGCGAATAGTCGTGGAAGCCCTGCCGTACGGCGCGGATGCCCTCGATGTCGGCGGCGGCGCGCGGGGGGAAATTGACGTTGACCAGCGTGCGCTCGGTCAGGGGCAGGTCGAGCAGCGGTCGCAGCACCTTGGCGCCCCATGCGCGCGCTGCGTCGAACATGTCGTGGTCGGCCTCGCGATCGAGCACCTGGCTCAGCGCGACCGAGCGGATTCCCGCCAGCGCGCCTTCCATCGCGGCGGAGACGGTGCCCGAATAGGTGATGTCGTCGCCGAGATTGGCGCCGCGATTGACCCCCGACAGGATCAGGTCGGGCTGTTTCTCCTCCAGCACCGTGCGCAGCGCCAGCATGACGCTGTCGGTCGGTGTGCCGGTGACCGAGAAGCGCCGCTCGCCGAGCTTGCGCAGCCGGACGGGGAAATTGAGCGTCAGCGAATGGCCCGCGCCGGACTGTTCCTCCGCCGGGGCGCAGACCCAGATATCGTCGCTCAGTTCGCGCGCGATCTCCTCGAGCACTTCGAAGCCGGGGCCGTGGATGCCGTCGTCATTGGTGAGCAAAATTCTCAAACCGCACCTACCCGTAGCCGTCACCCTGAACTTGTTTGGGGTTTCATCTCCCAGATCGAACGAACGGCTCTGTGAGGCACAATGGATGCCGAAACAAGTTCAGCATGACGATATCGAGGCCTAGTTGGGCTGCAACCGCTCGATCCCGCCCATATAGGGCCGCAGCACTTCGGGCACCGTCACGCTGCCGTCTTGCTGCTGGTAATTCTCCAGTACCGCCACCAGCGTGCGCCCGACCGCGAGACCCGATCCGTTGAGCGTGTGGACGAACTCGGTCTTCTTCTCGCCTTCGGGGCGGTAGCGCGCATTCATCCGCCGCGCCTGGAAATCGCCGGTGTTCGAACACGAGCTGATCTCGCGCCAGGCGCCCTGGCCGGGCAGCCACACTTCGAGGTCGTAGGTCTTGCCCGCGCCGAAGCCCATGTCGCCGGTGCACAGCAACACCTTGCGATAGGGCAGGTCGAGCGCCTGCAGCACGCCCTCGGCGCAGCCGGTCATGCGCTCGTGCTCGGCCTCGCTGTCCTCGGGCCGCGTGATCGAGACGAGTTCGACCTTCTCGAACTGGTGCTGGCGGATGAAGCCGCGCGTATCCTTGCCCGCCGCGCCCGCTTCGGAGCGGAAGCAAGAGGTGAGCGCGGTCAGGCGCAGCGGCAGCGTGTCGGGATCGAGGATCTGCCCCATCACCGAACTGGTCAGGCTGACCTCACTCGTCGGGATCAGCCACCGTCCGTCGGTTGTGCGAAAGGAGTCGTCCGCGAACTTGGGCAGCTTGTCGGTGCCGTACATCGCTGCGTCGTTGACCAGCACCGGCGGATTGCATTCGGTATAGCCGTTCTCGCCCGCCTGCCGGTCGAGCATGAACTGCGCGATCGCACGGTGCAGCCGCGCCATCCCGCCGCGCAGGAAGGTGAAGCGCGCGCCCGACATCGCCGCGCCGGTTTCGAAATCCATTCCCAATGGGGGGGCGAGGTCGGCGTGCTCCTGCGGTTCGAAATCGAATTCGCGCTTCTTGCCCCATTGCGCGATTTCGACATTGTCGCTCTCGTCCGAACCTTGCGGCACATCATCGGCGGGCAGGTTGGGGATGACGGCGAGGGCATCGTTCAATTCCGCACCCAGCTGGCGATCCTCTTCTTCCAACTGCGGCAGCGTCCGCTTGATCTCGGCGACCTCCGCCTTGAGTGCCTCGGCTGTCTCGGTGTCGCCCTGGCCTATCGCCTGGCCGATCGCCTTCGACGCTTCGTTGCGGCGGTTCTGCGCCTCCTGCATCCGCGTGGTGACCGCGCGGCGCTTGGCGTCGAGCGCGAGGATCGCTTCGGACGAAGCCTCGAAGCCGCGGCGGGCGAGGGCGGCGTCGAAGGCTTGCGGGTCGTCGCGGATCAGGCGGATATCGTGCATGGGCGCGGCCTATGCCCGAGCGGGCGGCCCTTTTCCAGTGGGCGCGGAACGTCATGAGCATGACGGGGGTTGTGGGTGGACAGGCGGGGCGTGCTTCTGGCAGCCAACTCCGCGCGAATTCCCGTAATCTGGGGCGATGTCTTGACCGAAAAGCCGATCCGGCCCCCGAAGCGAACACCGTTCATCGACGCGGCGGATTGGGTCATCCGGGCGGGGCGTCGGCTCGGCGCGATCGATCCGGCCCGGCTGGACAAGGACTTCCTGCTCGCCGAAGCCGTCGAGGCGACCGGGCTCGACGATTTCGGCGACCGCTGGTTCGAACGCCCGATGGAAGTGCTGCTCGACGCGATCCGCTCCGAGGCGCGGCTCAACGCCGCGGGCGACTTCTCCGCCATGAAGCAGTTCCACCACGTGCTGCGCGACCGGCTGCTGGCGCAGATGTGGTTCAAGAAGCATCCCGAAATCCTCGCGCGCCCGATCAGGAACCCGGCGGTGATCGTCGGCCCGATGCGGTCGGGCACGACGCGGCTCCACCGCCTGCTCGCGAGCGACCGGCGCTTCGCGCACCTGCGCAGCTTCGAGACGATCAGCCCGGTCCCGCGGCCCGGCTTCGAGGAGGTGATGGCGGGCAGAGAGGAGGATTTCCGCCCCAAGCTCGCCGCACGCATCATGAAAGTGGCGCGGCTCGCCAATCCGCGCACGCTGTCGATCCACCCGACCGGCCCCTGGGAGCCCGAAGAGGAGCTCGGCCTGCTGGTCGCCAGCATGTGGGGGATGAAGCACGAGGCGCAGTGGCAGGTGCCGAGCTATGGCCGCTGGTGCGAGGGCGAAAGCGCCGTGCCTGCCTACCGCGTGATGGCCGATCTCCTGCGGCTGATCGGCTGGTCGCAGCAGGAGAGCTCGCTGCGGCCGTGGATCCTCAAGACTCCGCAACACATGCTCGACCTGCCGGCGCTGCTCGAAGTGTTTCCGGATGCGCGGCTGATCTTCACGCATCGCGATCCGCTCAAGGTCGTCGGCAGCGCGACCTCGCTCGCATGGAACCAGACGATCATCTATTCGGACGACGTCGATCCGGCGCGGATGGGGCAGGAATGGCTTCGCAAGACCGCGCTGCAGGTCGAGCGCATGCGCGCAGCGCGCGATTTGATCCCGCGCGAGCGGATGATCGACGTGCAGTACGAGGATATGGACAACGACTGGCTGGCGACGATGGAGCGGGTCTACGACTTCCTCGATCTCGACATCGCGCCTGCGGTTACCGGAATGGAAGCTTTCATCGAGCGCTCGCGCGAATTGAAGCGCCGCCCGCACACCTACAGTCTGGAAGAATTCGGGCTGAGCGACGGGGAAGTGCTCGAACGGCTGGGCGACTATGTAGCGACCTACGATATCCCGATCGAAGGGGCCGGACGTCCCGCCTGGGAACGGTTCGCGGCGCGGCGGTAAGGCCGCGGTGTAGCCTCTGTTTCAGCTTCGCTGAAACGGTTGCGGCACCGGCCCGCTCCCCCACCCGGCCACCCCGACCATAGTAACCTGTGGGTGGCCGGGTGAGGGAGCGGGCCTGTGCCGCTTCTGCGTAGCAGAAAACGATTCTAGAAGCGCACTTCGCCCGTGACATAGAAGCGCCGCGGATCGCCGTAGAAGGCGGTCAGATTGCCCTCGAGGCCCAGTACCGTGGCGGTGACGAAATCGTAGCCCGCGACGATATAGCGCTTGTCGAACAGGTTCTTGCCGTGGACGCCGATCGACCAGCGGTCGCTGTCGGCGGTGTAGACGATGCTGGCGTCGACCAGCGCGAACCCGTCCTGATCGAGCGGGCCGGGGATTTCGAACTGGCTGGCGTCCGAACGCAGCGACACCGCGCCGATGAAATCGACCAGCCCGCTCGCCACCGGCACGCCGAGGTCGAAGCCCATATGGGCGGTGATCTCGGGCGTGTTCTGGAACACTCGGCTGTCGGCGACATCGTTGCCGAAGGCGTCGATGAAGGTGTTGTACTCGGCGTCGAGATAGCCGAGCGCGCCGTTGACGGTGAAGCGGCTGCCGGGCCCGGCGAAATCGCGCCCGGCGACCGCATTGAACTCGAATTCGAGCCCGTTGACGTCGGCGTCGCCCGCGTTCGAGGTGATTCCGATGAAGCTGTCGTTCGTCCCGTCGCCATTGGTGTCGAAGCCGACCGAGCCCGGGATCTGGACGTCGGTGTAGTCGCCCTTGAAGATCGCGAAAGCGACGTTGAGATCGCCGCCCATCAGAGTGGCTTTCCAGCCCAACTCGTAGCTGTCGACCTTCTCCGGGTCGAAGCTGAGGAATTCGAACTGGTCGTCGAAATCGATATCGCCGTCGCCATCGAGATCGGGCGCGGCGGTCGACTGGCCGCGCGGGTCGAACCCTCCGCCCTTGAAGCCCCGCGAATAGGTGAAATAGATGTTGTGATCGGGGTTCGGCTTGAAGCTGATCGAGGCGCGCGGGGTGAATTCCTTGAACGTCTCGCTGCCGGTGAAGTCGCTGGTGACGGCGATCGGGATTGCGGTCGATGGCGGGAACAGGTCCGAAAAGCCGCCGATGAAAGTGGTGCGCAGGATGCGGCTGGTGCGCTTGTCGTAGGTGTAGCGCCCGCCGAGCGACACGCTCAGCCGGTCGGTGATGTCGTAGGTGAAATCGCCGAAGATCGACCACGTCTCGGTATCGACGTCGCCGAGTGTCTGCGCGTTGAGTCCGGGCAGGCCGACCACGGGCAGCGCTCCGGTGGTAAACAGCGCCACGTCGAACGCGGTGAAGGCGTTGGCGTCGAGGTAATAGGCGCCGATCACGCCGTTGAGCCGGTCGCTTTCGTAGAGCAGCTGGATTTCCTGGCTGAACTGGTCGTTCTCGTAGATCGCCGGCACGTCGAGATCGGCCGCGGGCAGGCTGTCGAAATCGATCGGCGTGGTCGAGCTGTCCTCGCGATAGCCGGTAATCGATTTGAGCGTGATGTTGTCGCCGACCTGGAGCGCGATGTTGAGCGCGCCGCCATAGGCCTCGACTTCCTGCTCGACCACGTTGAGCCCGGCGCGGGTGTCGAACACGTCGTCGAGCACCGGCGCGCCCGAGAAGGCGCCCGGCAGCAGGCGGGTGCCCTGGCGCGGGTCCGAATTGTCCTTCACGTAGTCGCCCGACAAGCGGACGAACAGCGGGCCGCTTTCGACCTCGATCGTGCCGCGGCCGGCCCACACGTCCTTGTTGTAGTTCTCGACCCCGGCGAGATTGAGATTGTCGCCGAACCCGCCGCGGCTGAGCCGGGCGACGCTGCCGCCGACGCGCACCGCATCGCCGACCGGCGCCGAGGCGCTGACGATCAGGTCGGCCTGATCGTAGGAGCCATAGGTGCCGCGCACCTTCATCTCGAATTCGTCGGGCAGGCGGCGGGTAACGTATTTGATCGCCCCGCCGATCGTGTTGCGGCCGTAGAGCGTGCCCTGCGGGCCGCGCAGCACTTCGATCCGCTCGAGGTCGTAGATGTCGAGCACTGCGGCCTGCGGGCGGTTGAGATAGACGTCGTCGACATAGAGGCCGACGCCGGCTTCGAACCCGGCGACCGGGTCCTGCTGGCCGACGCCGCGGATGAAGGCGGTGAGCGTGGTGTTGGTGCCGCGCGAGACCTCAAGCGTCAGGTTGGGCACTTCCTTGCCCAGTTCTGTGATCTCGAGCGCGCCTTCCTTGAGCAGCTCCTCGCCGCTGACTGCGGTGACCGACAGCGGCACATCGGTGATCCGCTCGTCGCGGCGGCGCGCGCTGACCACGATGATCCCGTCGCCGGGCGCGGCCTCGTTGGCCTCGGCGACCTCTTCCTCTTCGGAAACCTGCGCGCTCACGGGCGCGGCGGTGAATGCCACGGCTGCGGTGGTGACCATGAACGCCGCCGCGAGGCGGGTATGCGAGACCCTCATGCTTTCTCTCCCAACAAGGTTCGTGCACCCTCAATATTGAAACATGAACCAACTTTCAAGTTTCGTCTTGTGAAAGATTGCCGACCGGCTTAGGCAGGCCGCCATGGGACGGGGATCGCATCTGGCCGACGAGACCAAGACGCCGCGCACCGAACGCGGTCGCAAGACTCTGCGCAAACTGCTCGATGCCGCAGCGGTGGAGTTCGGAGAGAAAGGTTTCCACGAGGCGTCGATCAGCTCGATCACGCAGGCGGCGGGCGTCGCGCTGGGCACTTTCTACACCTATTACGATTCGAAGGATGCGATCTTCCGCGCGCTCGTGCGCGACATGAGCGAATCGGTGAAGGTCACCGCGCGCGATGGGATCGCGGGGATTGCCGATCCGCTCGAGATCGAACGCGCCGCGCTGCAGGCCTTCCTGCGCTTCGCGGGCGAACACAAGGAAATCTACCGCATCATCGACGAGGCCGAATTCGTCGATCCGGAGAGCTATCGCAGCCATTACGAGACCGTCGCCGAGAGGATTGCCGAGCGGCTCGCGGCGGGCGGGCGCGCAGGTGCGTTCCGCGCGGGGCTGGGCGAAACCGAGGCTTGGGCGCTGATGGGGATGAACGTGTTTCTCGGCCTGCGCTACGCGATCTGGGCGCGCGAGGGCGATCCTGCGCCCGACGAGGTGGCCGGCGCTGCCAATGCGATGCTCGCACGGGGCATCTCCCGGCCCCGTTGAACTGCGGAACCGGAAACACCCCAAGCCGTTGATCTTTCAACAAGGAGATTGACAATGATCGGCAAGATTATCGGAGCATTCGTGGGTGACAGGGTCGCGCGTCAGACCGGCAGCGTCGGCGGCGCGACCGGCGCCGCGCTCGGGGTCGCAGCGACCACTCTCGTGCGGCGGATGAGCATTCCGGCAATGCTGGTACTGGGCGCGGGCGGCTATGCATTCAAGAAGCTTGCAGACAAGGGCGCAGCGGCGAAGGCCGAGGCCGCCACGCAGCCCAAGGCGAAACCCAAGGTCAAACCGAGCGCGACCTGATCGCGCAGTATTTTGCGCCGCAAAGGGCGCGGGCGCGAGGCCGTCCGCGCCCTTTTCGCGTCACAGGCTCTGTCCGTCGTCGATGACGAAGTCGGCGCCGGTGGTGAACTCCGCCGCGTCGGACAACAGGAAGATTACGGGCTCGTCGAGAGCGTGGATATCGGCCAGCCGCTCGCGCGGGAATTCGGCGAGCTGGCGCTTGCCTCCCTCGGATGCGAACCAGTCCGTGTTGAGATCGGTTTCGATATAGCCGGGCGACAGCGCGTTCACATTGGGGCCGTGCGCGGCCCATTCGCGCGCGAGCAGCCGCGTCATGTGCGACACGGCAGCCTTCGATACGCTGTAGGGCATAAGGCCCGGGATCGCGATCCGCGCCGTGATCGACGAGATCAGCAGGATCCGGCCGCGCCTCGAAATATCAGCCTTGCGCATGCGCCGCGCCGCCTCGCGCGCAACCAGGAACACGCCCCGCACATTGACCGCATAGACCCCGTCGAAATCCTCCACGCTCAGTCTGGTGGAGGAACCCGCACCCTCGATCCCGGCATTGGCGATGACGCTGTCGACCGCGCCGAATTCCCGCTCGGCGCGATCGTAGGCGGCGATGACCGAGTTCTCGTCCTGCACGTCGAGCGGAACTGCGCAGGCGCCGGCGCCGGCCTCGCGCAGCTCCCCGGCGAGGCTTTCGAGCCGGTCCATGCGGCGCGCGCCCAGAACCACATTCGCACCCTGCGCCGCGCAAATCCGTGAGAAGCGTTCGCCGAACCCGCCCGAGGCGCCCGAAACGAGGACCGTTCGCCCCTGAAGCCGCTGGTGAGAATTCTGCAAAATCCATCTCCCGATCTCGCTGATGGGTAGCCTCGCCAAGCGTGTCCGGCCACCCCGAAAAGTTATTCACGCACACGATAGTGAATGTTGACACCTGTGTGAATTGGTATAGGTAGCCGGCAATGACGGCGTGCAGAATCGCCGCGCATGATGGGAGAGAACGCAATGGTTGGTAGGTACCTGGCGTCCGGGTCGGCGGTCGCTTTCGCTGCTTTCGCAACGCCGGCACTGGCGCAGACGGCTCCGGACGAAGCGCAGGAACAGGACGCCGAAGCCGAGACCGACACGATCGAGGAAATTTCCCCGGCGGCGGAAGAGCCGCGCGAAGGGTTTATCCTCGTTACGGCGACGCGCCGCGAGGAAAATCTGCAGGACGTCCCGCTCAGCGTCACGGCCTTCCAGCAGGAAGAACTGACCGAGCAGGGGATCGTCGGTTACGAGCGGCTGGCGCGCGAGACGCCCGGCGTCGTCATCAACAAGCCGACGCAGAACTTCAACAACTTCACCGCGCGCGGCATTTCCACCAACGGCTACAGCGCGGGTCTGCAGGCGCCGGTCGCGATCTATATCGACGAATTGCCGATTTCCGCGAACGGCAACTCGACCATTCTCGATCCCAACCTCTACGATGTCGAGCGCGTTGAATTCCTGCGCGGGCCGCAGGGCACGCTGTTCGGTTCGGGTTCGCTTGCCGGGGCGATGCGTATCATCACCAACAGCCCCAATCCGCGCGAGTTCGAAGCCTCGGCGCTGGTCGATCTCGGCTATACCGAGCACGGCGGCTTGCGCCAGCGCTACAACGGGATGGTCAATGTCCCGCTGGTCGACGACGTGATGGCGTTTCGTGCGGTCGGCTATTACCGCAACGAAGACGGCTGGGTCGACAATATCGGCACCGGCATCGAGGACTCCAACGCGCTGGAAGCCTATGGCGTGCGCGCCGCCGTGCTGGTTGAGCCAACCGATCGCTTCTCGGTCAAGCTCCAGGTCACGCACGAGAACAGCAAGCCGGAGGATTCCTCGCTCACCAATCCGGCGCTCGGCACGTTTGTGCGGCGTACGATCCGGCCCGACCTTTTCCAGGGCGAACTCACCACCCTCAATGCGACGGTCAATGCCGATTTCGGTTTCGCCGAACTGGTCAGTTCGACGACCTACGGCGATTTCGACCAGCTGTTCATCGTCGACCTTGCCGGTACGTTCAGCCTGCTGCCGCCCGCCTTCCAGATTCCGTTCGCGCTCGATGCATTCGCGCGCGACGATATCCTCGTGCAGGAAGTGCGGCTGACTTCCGCGCATGACGGCCCGGTCGACTGGGTCGTCGGCGGTTTCTATTTCGACAAGCGGCGCGAGACCGACCTGATCTATCGCACGAGCGACGAGTTTCTCGCGGCGATGAATATCGGCGGGCTGCAGAGCGATGTTTTCGCCCAGCAGTTCATCTATACAGACATCACCGAAAAGGCGGTGTTCGGCGAACTGACTTATCGCTTCAGCGAGCAGTTCTGGGTTACCGGGGGTCTGCGCTACGGGTCGACCAGGGTGCAGTCGTTCAACAAGGCCAACGGCTTCAGCAGCAACTACCTGCAGATCGGGTTCTTCCCCAACGTCACGATCACCACCACGCCGATCGCGATCGGGGCCGGCCTGCCGGCCAGCGAGGACCAGCTGAGCTACAAGGCCAGCATCTCGTTCAAGCCGAGCGACAATGTGACGACCTACGTCTCTATCGCGACGGGCTTCCGGCCGCCGGTGGTCAACGGTCGTGCCGGCCAGGCAAGCCTGGCTGATCCGACCGACATCATCATTCCGGCCGGCGCAACTTCCGACGAGCTGACCAATTACGAAATCGGCCTCAAGGGTACCTTCGCCGACGGCAGGTTCACCGCCAATCTCGCCGCCTTCTATATCGACTGGAACAATATCCAGGTGCAGGCGAACCGCGTTTCGGACGCGGTGCAGTTCGCCACCAATATCGGTGGCGCGGTCAGCAAGGGCATCGAGTTCGAGCTCGTCGCGCGCCCGGTCGACGGACTGCGGCTGGCCGCCAACGGGGCCTATATCGATGCCAAGATCGACGAACTGACCGCCGCCGAGGCGGCAATCTCGGGGGCGGTCGATGGCGTGCGGCTCGCGACCCCTAAATTCTCGGGGTCGTTCACCTCCACCTACACCTTCCCGGTCGGCGGCGATGCGGACGGCTACGTCACCGGCAATGTCGCCTATGTCGGCTCCTATCCGGGGCTGCTGCCGAACGTGCCCGGGCAGCCGGGGGTCCCCTCGCCGCAATACGATGTCACCGACGAATACGTGTTCGTAAACGCCTATGCCGGGGTCAAGTTCGGTCCCGACCTGTCGGTGACGGCCTATGTCGAGAATCTGTTCGACAGCCAGGCCATTACCTACGTCCATCCCGAAGCGTTCCTCGACGGCCGCTACGGGCGGCTGCGCCCGCGGACGTTCGGCGTGCGGACCAGCTATGTATTCTGACCGCCGGGTCGCCCCCGTGCATCGGTCGTGATGCACGGAGCGGGCGCTGGCAACGGGAAGCCGCTTCGACTGTCGTGAGGTAAATTGTGCGCGTAGTGATATCCCGTCTGGCAGCCTGGGTCGCGCTGATCGCCGCCTGCCTTTGCGTACCCGCCATGGCCAATGGCGGCGGTCGCGATGCTCCCCAGGTCGCCTCTCCGGCAGGCGCGCTCCAGGGCGAACGCGAGGGCGGAATCGTCAGCTACAAGGGCATACCCTATGCGGTTGCGCCGGAGGGCAAGCTGCGCTGGAAACCGCCGGTGCCCGCGCCCGACTGGGATGGGGTTCGCGATGCGACCGAATTCGGCCCGGCCTGCTACCAGCCTCGTGCGCGCGGGGCGGCGAACAGCATATACTACGAAGATATCGGCGAAATGAGCGAGGACTGCCTCTCGCTCAACGTCTGGGCACCCAAGGATGCCGAGAACGCTCCGGTATTCGTGTGGATCCACGGCGGCGCGCTGGTTTCGGGTGCGAGCCATTTCGGCATGTATGACGGGACGACGCTCGCCGAAGAGGGCGTCGTGGTGGTGTCGATCAACTACCGGCTCGGCGTGCTCGGCTTCCTCGCGCATCCCGAGTTGAGCGCCGAATCGGACGATGGCATCTCGGGCAATTACGGGTTGATGGACCAGATCGAGGCGCTGCGCTGGATCGAGCGCAACATAGCCGCGTTCGGCGGCGATCCGGACAACGTCACCATCGCCGGCGAATCCGCCGGGGCGCTCAGCGTGATGTGGCTGATGACCGCGCCGCCCGCGCGCGGCCTGTTCGACAAGGCGATCATGCAGAGCGCCTACATGATCTCCTCGCCCGAACTGAAGGAAGCGGCGCACGGCCATTTCTCCGCCGAGGCGATCGGCACCTGGCTGCAGGGCCAGCTCGAAGCCGGGGGGATCGGCGAGCTGCGCGAGATGCAGCCGGCCCGATTGGTCGACAAGGCCACCGCGGCGGGCTTCCTCACCTGGAGCACGGTCGACGGCAAGCTGATCCCGCACCAGATCGCCGAGACCTTCGACCGCGGCGAGCAGGCGCCGGTGCCGATCCTCGCCGGGTTCAACAGCGGCGAAATCCGCTCGCTGCGCCGCCTGCTGCCCGAGGCTCCCGGCAATGCCGAGGATTACGAAACGGCAATCCGCGCCGCCTATGGCGACCTCGCCGACGAATTCCTGACGATCTACCCCTCCGACAGCATCGACGAGAGCATGCTCGCGACCACTCGCGATGCGCTCTACGGCTGGACCGCCGAACGGCTCGCGAAGAAGCAGACCGCGCTCGGGCAGGATGCTTATCTCTATCTGTTCGATCACGGCTATCCGGCCGCCGACAAGGCCGGGCTCCACGCCTTCCATGCGTCCGAAATCCCCTATGTCTTCGGGACCATGTACGAGACCACGAAATACTGGCCGCGCATCCCGCGCTCCGAAGCCGAGCGCCGCCTGTCCGCCGCGATGGTCGATTACTGGACCACCTTCGCGCGCAGCGGTGCGCCGCAGGCCGAGCGCCAGCCCGACTGGCCGGAGTATGGCGAGCAAGGCGCATTCGTCGCGTTCGAGGAGGGGCCGGTGGTCGCCGCCGGCCTGATGGGCGGGCGCTACCGGCACTACGAGGAAGTGGTGTGCCGCCGCCGCGCCGCCGGCGACGTGTCCTGGCACTGGAATGTCGGCATCGCCTCGCCGCCGCTGCCGCCGCAGGCGCCGGGGTGCCGATGATCGACGGTGCGCTGCAGCCCTACGGGCTGACCCTCGACAAATTCCTCGACCACGCCGCCAAATGGCATCCGCAAGCGGAAGTCGTGACCGCGCGCGAGGGCCGGGAGCCGGACCGCATCGGCTACGCCGCGCTGAGGGACCGCGCGCGGCGCATATCGACCCTGCTCGCCGGATTCGGGATCGGGCAGGGCGACCGGGTCGCGACGCTGGCGTGGAACTCGCAGGCGCATCTCGAATGCTGGTATGCGATCATCGGCATGGGGGCGGTCTGCCACACACTCAATCCGCGGCTGACCGCGACCGAACTCGCCGACATGCTGCGACAGTCCGAAGCGAAAGTGCTGGTCGTCACCGCCGAACTTGCCGAACTTGCGGCGGGGACGCTCGAATGCGGAGCGAATGTCGACGAAGTCCTTCTGATCGACTGCGACGATGTCGTGCCGGCCGACACGCTCGATGCCGCCGTGCTCGAAACGCTGATTGCCGACGACACGCCCGGCACCGAATGGGGCGCGTTCGACGAAAACGCGCCCTGCGGCCTGTGTTTCACGTCGGGCACGACCGGCGCCCCCAAGGGCGTGACCTACACCCATCGTGGCAGCTACCTGCACACGTTGCGGCAATTGCAGGCCGACGTCTCGGGCATCGTCGCGACCGATTCGATTCTGGTCGCCGTACCGATGTTCCATGCCAATGCCTGGGGCCTGCCTTTCTCCGCCCCGGCGGCAGGGGCGAAGCTGGTCCTGCCGGGACGAGAGACGACCGGCGAAGCGCTCGCCAGGCTGATCGAGAGCGAGCGGGTGACGCTCGGCGTGGCGGTGCCGACCGTGTGGCTCACGCTTTACGATTATCTCGACGAAACTGGCATGCGCCTACCGTCGCTGGAGCGGATCATGGTCGGCGGCGCGCCGATGCCCCCCGCGCTCGCCCGGCGTATCGAGGACAGCGGCGTGCGGGTGCAGACGAGCTGGGGCATGACCGAACTTTCCCCGCTCGGAACCGCGTCTGCACCCTCGGCATCGGCAGGCGAAGCGGGGCATTCCGGGCGTCCGGCGATCGGCATCGACCTGCTGCTGGCGGATCCGGAAGGCAACGCTCTCGACCGCCAGCGCGGGAGTGAAGGGCACCTCCTCGTGCGCGGCCATTCGGTAGTCGAACGCTATTTCGGAGACCGCGAAAGCGCGTGCGATAACGGCTGGTTTCCGACCGGCGACCTCGCGGTTATCGACGAGGACGGCAACCTTTCGATTACCGGCCGTTCGAAAGACCTGATCAAGTCCGGCGGCGAATGGATCAATCCGGCGGTGATCGAGGCGCTGATCGGGGCGCTGCCGCAGGTCAGTCACGCCGCCGTTATCGCGCGGCCCGACGAGAAATGGGGCGAACGTCCGCTGCTGGTGGTGGAGATGCGCGATTCCGACCCGATCGGCGAGCGCGACCTGCGCGCCGCGCTCGACGGCAAGGTGGCGCGGTGGTGGATTCCCGACGAAATCCGGCGCATCGATGCGATGCCGCTTGCCGCCACGGGCAAGATCGACAAGTTGCGCTTGCGCCGAGAATATAGCACAGCGTCGGCGGGCAAACGCCCTTCGATCGCCCCACGAATCCCATGATGCAGGGGACCTGACTTGCCTTCCGCCACACCGGCCCGCCGCAAACCGCAATCGAAAGCGGAACGGCGCGCCGAAACCACCGAACAGATCCTCGACGCCGCGGAATTGCTGTTCTCGCGGCACGGCCTCCACGGGGTGACGCTGAAGGACGTGGCCAAGGAAGTCGGCGTTCACCACACGCTGTTGAATTATTACTTCGACGACAAGCAGAAACTGTTCGACGAGGTCTTCGCCCGGCGTGCGATCGTCGCCAACGAAGTGCGGATGGAGGCGCTCGACGCATACGAGAAATCGCTCGACGGCGCGCCCACGGTCGAGGGCGCGTTGCGCGCGTTTCTCGACACCAATCTCGACCTCTACGGCGACGGCGGCGAGAAATGGCGCAACGCGGGCACGCTCGCCGCGCTGGTCGCCTCGACTCCCGAATGGGGGGCGGAGATGTTCGACCACTGGTTCGATCCGGTCGTGCTGCGGCTGGTCGAACTGCTCAAGCAGGCGCTGCCCGACTGCGCCGAGGAGGACATCTTCTGGGGCTATCATTTCGTGTCGGGGGCACTGATGCTGACGCTCGCGCGGACCGGCCGCATCGACAAGCTGTCGGGCGGGCTGTGCCATTCGGACGACTACGAAGCGGTCAAGGATCGGCTCGCCCCCTTCATGGCTGCCGGGTTCAGGACCGTGTGCGAGCAGAAGGCGCGCGAACGCGCCGAAACCGCCGAACAAAAGGACGCATAGGCCACCCTAATCGCGCCCGGGCGGTCGCGGCGATTTGCCTTGCTTTCTTTATTCACTAGCGTGATAGTTAGTTTCAACCGGCCGCATCGGAACGGTCGTGAAAAATGGGAGGGATGCATGGCTGCCGGATCGCATCGCGCACGCGATATCGACGTGCGACCGGCCATCGGCAGGGCGGTCGCGGGATCGTGATCAACGCCTTGCTCCCCCCCCTGCGCCACGCAGTGGTTCTGCTCGCAGCGCTTGCCATGACGGGTTGCGCGCATGCGGAGCGGCCCGGGCCTGCTGCCGCCACCCCGTTGGCGGAGGTCGACACCGGCACATTGCAGGGGACCCGCAACGGCACGGTCGCGGTTTTCAAGGGCATTCCCTACGCGGCGCCGCCGGTCGATGAATTGCGCTGGCGGCCGCCGCGTCCCGCCTTGCCGTGGACCGGGACGCGCGCGGCGAGCGAATTCGGCCCTGCTTGCGTTCAGCCCGAGGTTCCCGCCGCGAGCATCTACAACGACCCGCCGGCCCGGACGTCGGAAGACTGCCTGACGCTGAACGTTTGGGCTCCCGAGAGGGCAGACGATGCCCCGGTGGTGGTCTGGATCCACGGCGGCTCGCTGCGCATCGGCGGCAGCGGCCTGCCGATGTACGACGGGTCGGAATATGCCCGCCGCGGGATCGTGTTCGTTTCGCTGAACTACCGGCTCGGCGCGCTCGGGTGGCTCGCCCATCCGGAACTGTCCGCCGAAGCGGACAGCGGCGTGTCGGGCAATTACGGTCTGCTCGACCAGATCGCCGCGCTGCGCTGGGTCGAGCGCAACGTCGCCGCATTCGGTGGCGATCCCGACAACGTCACCGCGATGGGCGAGTCCGCCGGTGCGCTGAGCCTTACCTATCTGCTGACATCGCCCGAGGCGCGCGGGCTGTTCGACAAGGCGATCGTCCAGAGCCCCAACAGCCGCTCGTTCCCCGCGCTGTCCGAAGCGCGCTTCGGGCAGCCCTCTGCCGAGACGATCGGGGCGACGATGCTGGATGCTCTCGGGGTCGAGGGCATCGCTGCGGCGAGAGACGTCGACGCGCAGACACTCACCGATATCACGACGAGGCGACGCTTCGTGGTGCAAGGGACCGTCGACGGGAAGGTGCTGCCGCGCCAGATCGTCGAGGTCTTCGACCGCGGCGAGCAGGCCAGGATTCCGGTGCTGATCGGTTTCAACAGCGGCGAAGTGCGCTCGCAGCGCATCTTCCTGCCGCCCGCTCCCGACAGCGAGCAGGCCTATGCCGAGCGGATCGCGCGCGGCTACGGCGACCTGGCCGGGGACTTCCTGCGCCAGTATCCTGCTACGGACATGGAGCAGTCGATGCTGGCGACGCTGCGCGACGGGATCTACGGCTGGGCGGCCGAACGTATCGCCAGGCGGCAGGCCGAAGCGGGCGTGCCATCCTATCTCTACGTGTTCGACCATTGCTATCCCGCCGCCGAGGCGCGCGACCTGTGCGCATTTCATGCCAGCGAGCTGCCGTTCGTGTTCGGCAATCTCGGCGCGGAATCGCTGCCCGCGCGGTGGCCGGTCCCGGACGGGAGCGACGATGCCGCTCTATCGCGCGCGATGATCGACTACTGGACCTCCTTCATCCGCGACGGGCAGCCGCGCAGCGAAGGCAACGACGCATGGCGGCCTTACGGAAAGGACGAAGCCTATATGCGGTTTGCGGCCCGGCCCGAGGCGGGCCGCGATCCCTATTCCGGCATGTTCGAACTGCACGAGGCTTACGTTGCCCGCCGACGCGAACAGGGCCTGCAATGGGGGCTGCTGGTCGGGCTCGCGGCACCGGATGAGGCAGGCGACTGAAGAAAGAACGCGGCAAGCCGCGCAGGTTTTGACGGAGAGGACTTTCGAATGACCACGACGACCACGCCCTATGCGAAGCCGTCCTACCGCTATTTCGTGCTGGCGGTGCTGACGCTCGTCTACGCGCTCAATTTCGTCGACCGGCAGCTGCTCGTCATCCTGCAGGAGCAGATCAAGCTCGAGCTCGACCTGTCCGACACCCAGCTCGGCCTGCTGTCGGGTTTCGCCTTCGCGCTGTTCTACGTCTCCTGCGGCATTCCGATCGCGCGCTGGGCGGACAAGGGCACGCGGCGCTCGATCATCGCGCTCGCGCTGACCGTGTGGAGCATGATGACCGCGGTCAGCGGGCTGGCGCAGAACTACCTCCATCTGCTGCTCGCGCGGATCGGGGTCGGCGTGGGCGAGGCCGGCGGCAGCCCGCCGGCGCATTCGATGATCTCCGACATCTTCGAGAAGAAGGACCGCGCGACCGCGCTGTCGGTCTATTCGATCGGCATCTATATCGGCATCCTGACCGGTTTCGCGCTGGGCGGCTGGATCGCCGAGGCGTTCGGCTGGCGGATGGCGTTCTTCGTCGTCGGTCTGCCCGGCGTCGCGGTCGCGCTGTTCCTCCGGCTGACCGTGAAGGAACCGATCCGCGGCTGGTCGGAGAAGCGCGAGCAGGACGCCGCACCGGCACCGCCCTTCATGGAAGTGCTGCGCTTCCTGTGGTCGCGCATGACCTTCCGCAATCTCGCGCTGGCCGGCAGCCTGCAGGCGCTGGTGATCTACGCCATCGGCAACTGGCTGCCGTCCTACTTCCTGCGCACTTTCGATATCGGGCTGGCCGAGCTGGGCGTGTGGATGGCGCTCACCGCAGGCTTCGGCGGCGGTGCAGGATCGTTCTTCGGCGGCTGGATGACCGACCGGCTGGGGCAGCGCGACGCGCGCTGGTACGTCTGGGGCCCGGCGATCCTGATGTGCGCGATCACACCCGTGCTGCTGGTCATGCTCACCACCGAGACGATGCTGTTCGCGCTGCTGTTGACCGGCGTGTTCCATTTCCTGTCGGCATCCTATCTCGGACCGGTGCTGGCGGTTTCGCACGGGCTGGTCGGGCTGCGGATGCGCGCGTTGACTTCGGCGATCTTTTTCTTCTTCATCAACCTGATCGGCCTCGGTCTCGGCCCGCTGATCGTGGGTTATCTGAGCGATCGCTTCACGGGGATAGAGATGGACGGGGCGCTGGGCTTCGCGATGCTGCTGACGGGGGCTGCGGCATCGCTGTGGGGCACGGTCCACTACCTGCTCGCTTCGCGCTCGATCCGCGCCGATCTCGAGGCGAGCCCGGCCAACGCACCGCTGGACGGCTGATCGCGCATGCGGCCAAGTCGTGCTAGCCTGCTTCTGCTCCTGCTTCTCCCGCTTGCGATGGCGGGATGCCGGGTGTCGGATGGGGCTCTGCCTTTGCCGGCAGTGCAGACCGTAGCCGACACGCCGACACGCGCGACGACGCCCGACGGGCGCCATATCTCGTGGCGCGAACACCGTGTCGACGACGAAGCACTCAACGGCGGGGTCCCGATACGCGGCGGCGACGGCCTTGCCATGGCCGATATCGACCGCGACGGGATACTCGACATCGTTTCGGTACACGAGGATTCGAACCATCTGCGGATCGCGTTCGGCACCGCCGATCCCGACCGATGGGAACTGGTCACGATCGCGGCGGGCGACACTGTGGGGGCGATCGAGGATGTCGCGATCGGCGATCTGAACGGCGACGGCTGGCTCGATCTGGTGGCGGCCTGCGAGGAAGCGCATCTCGCCTTTTTCGCAAACCCTCGCCAAGCGGCCCGCACGGGCGAGTGGCAGCATCTCGTGCCACAGGTAACGCAGGGGCGCGGGTCTTGGCTCAGGGTGTTCATCGAGGACATCACCGGCGACGGTCGCCCCGACGTGATCGGCGCCAACAAGGGCGCGGCCGATATCATCGACCCCGACGCGCCGCGCGCCGACCGGACGACGTCGCTGTTCACCATCGCCGGCGATCCGCTCGACGACGCGTCGTGGGACGAGCAGGTGCTGTTCGCCAGGGATGTGCCGAACACCGCGATGCCGGTGGACATCGACGGCGACGGCGATTTCGACGTGCTCGCCGCGGCCCGGCTGCTGCAGAAAATCTACCTGCTCGAGAATGCGGGCCTCGAACCGGACGGCACCGTGAATATCCGGCCGTACCCCGTCGTTATCGAAGCCGGCACCGAAGCCCTGACGGACTGCAAGCTGAGTTCGGGCGCCTTCCAGTCGGTCTTCGCCGATCTCGATGGCGACGGACGGCTCGACCTCGTCGTCGGCGTGGCGGAGGATTGCGGGGACCCGCGCGCGCGGCTCGGCCTGCCCGCGCTCGGATGGTTGCGCCAGCCCGACGACCTGGCAGAGTCTTGGACCTATTTCCGCATCGGCGACATCCGGCCCGACATGGTGATCGGCATCGAACTCGCCGATCTCGACGGCGACGGCGACCTCGACGCGATAACCGGCGGCTATTCGGGCCTGAACATCCTCGATGGCGGCTATTCCGATGCCGCGCGCGACGAGGACAGCCCGAGCGTGACCGCGTCCTCGACCGTCGGGCGGATCGCCTGGTTCGAGAACCCCGGCGACCCGCGAGCGCAGTGGACGCGCCACGATATCTCGCGCCGGGTGCGGGGCATGTATGACGGCTTCATCGCGCGCGACATGGACGGCGACGGCGACATGGATTTCGTCGCGACCCGGGGGAACAGCGGTTCCTACGACGGTGTCTTCTGGCTCGAGCAGGTGCGCACGCCCGGACCTGTGGCGTCCTTCGCTCCCGCCCGTTCGAACGAGAGCCGACCGTTGCCGCTCCCGCCTTCCGACTGGATCGAGCGGTACGGGCACGAGCGCACGCTCGTAGCACCCAACAAGCAGCACTGATACCGGCGACGGGACTCTGTATGGCGCCTTTAAACGGACCTGTATCGCCACAGGGGCCGACGTGCTGTCTAGGCCGTTTCGATGCCGAAAGCCTTGAACGGTATAGCGGCCATGACCCGCCGCATTTTCCATGTTTTTTCATGGATTCCCATGCCATCTCTTCTAAGTCATTGAAAAGATGGTGGGCGCGGCAAGGATTGAACTTGCGACCCCACCCGTGTGAAGGGTGGATTTCGTAACATCCTGAAACTCCGTGAAACACATAAAGCTCTGAAAATTAACATTTTCGAGTATCTCTTTGTCTCGGTTCGTTTCAGTATGTATTCGACACAAATTCGACACGGAGGTGTAATGAGTATGGTGGATTTGAGCAGGGTCGGCGTTCGCGCGAAGCTGAAGCCGAAGCCGGGCAAACAGCCGCATGGCAGCGCCTCCGACAAGGTAGTTTTCTCGGCTTTAGGCCGTCGGCTAGCGCGGGTGCCGGAACATGGATCGCGCGTGTCTTCGACGACGACGGAGGCAAGTATCGGACGAAGTCGTTAGGTGATCTCGGTGATCTTCCGGGAAGCGAGCGTTTTGCCGTTGCAAAGGAACTCTCCGAGTCCTTCGCGTCAGAAGTCGAAACTGGAGGGTATCGAGACATCAAGCTCGACACTGTAGCCGATGCCTGTCGCGTATACCGCGCCAAGGGCAACGACAAGGCGACCTTAAAGCGACTCGTCTACAGTGACCCGATTGCAAATATCAGGCTCGACAAACTTAGACGACGTCACCTTGAAGAATGGAGAGACCGGCTCACCGGAAAACCCTCGACAGTCAATCGGGCTATGGTCCCGCTACGAGCGGCACTCAAGAGAGTAAAGGTCGACGGGACGCCTGGGACCGATGCGGCATGGCAAGAGGCGCTCAGGCCAATCGCAGGTGCGGACAGCAGGCGCACGATCTATCTCGATAGACTGAGCGCGAGCGGCTCTTAGATGTGATGACACCCGATGCGCGGGCATTTTTTTGCGCGATGTGCATGCTGCCGCTACGTCTAGGGGCATTGGCAGCCCTGACGGTTCGCAACTTCGATGAGAGAATGGGCACCTTGACCATTAGGTCCGACAAGAGTGGTCAGCCACGCCAATTGGCGCTTCCAAAAAACACATCTGATTTTTTGGCACTGCAAGGAGACGGGAAACTGCCACAAGCTTGGCTATTTACGACCGTGGATGGTCATCAATGGACGTGCAAGAGATGGCAAAAGCCGATACAAGAGGCGCGAACAGAGGTCGGGTTGCCGTCCGGGACAACTGCTTACGTTTTGCGACACTGTGTGCTGACGGATCTCGTCATTGCAGGCGTTCCACTTCTAACCGTTGCTCAGCTCGCCGACACATCGGTAGCCATGATCGAGCGTCATTACGGCCATTTGACCGCTAATGCCGCGAGGGAAGCTCTTGCGACATTGGCGCTCTGAAGTTCTGCCTTTAAGTTTGTGTCGCACTTCATTTGGCGTACCACCACCACTGAGGCAAAGAGCGAATGATACGGACACTCAACGCCGTGAAACAGGAACTCGAAGTACAGCTGCCAGAAAGTGCCGAGCGTCTGACGGGGTCAGTGAAGACCTTTTCGCTAGCAGATCGACACGCTGGTTCGCGGGCTTTCCCTCAGAGGTGGTTGTAGCCGCTATTCTGCACCCTGAAAACTCCTCTCGCTTCACTAGGCTTTGGACAAGACGATCAAAAATCGGCGTTCTTGCTCTTGTAGGAACTGTCGGTCTGGCCGCGCTGCCATCAAGCCAGTGGTGGGATATTCTTTTGCTGCTTGCCACTGCCAGTTTGAGCATTTGGGGGTTGTGGACGTCGATCTTCGATTTCTTCAACGCAATAAATTCTCGCTAGGAATGCGACACGGAAGAACTCGTCAAGATCGCAGACGGTTGGAAAACACAGCGCGATGTAAGATCTCTCGACGAGCATCGAAGCCTACTATGCTCGGACATCTTCGACGTTTTCCTCCGCGAGCCCAATGGACGCGTTACGAAGCTCACGGCAAAGCAGCTTGATTTCTTTCGCGCAGACAATGGGCGCATACCGCTCATAAGTGACGATTGGAAAGAATTGCGGAAGGTCCGCAAACGACCGATTCCGCAAGGCGAATTTTGGGTCGACGTTGGGCGGCATCTGACGTGACCCCCAGCTTTCCCCCAGCTGGGATTAGAGCCGGGCGGTTGTTTTGCGCATGAGCGCGGTTGAAGCAATGGGCTGCGTAGCGGAGCCCGTAGGGCGTAGCGAAGCAGGCCATTGCTTATCCAGTTTGGCGGCGAATGCCGCCGGGGTTGCGTAGCCAAGGGATGAGTGCGGTCTCTCCCGGTTGTAGTCTTCCGCCCAAGCCGCGATCTCGACACGGGCATGGGCCATGCTCATGAACAGCGTCTCGTTGAGAAGCTCGTCACGCATGCGGCCGTTGAAGCTCTCGACATAGCCATTCTGCATCGGCTTGCCCGGAGCGATGTAATGCCACTCAACGCCGATCTCGCCGCACCAGGCCAGCACGGCGTTGCTGGTGAGCTCAGTCCCATTATCGCTGACGATCATGCCGGGCTTGCCCCGCTGGGCGATCAGCCGGGTCAGCTCGCGCACGACACGGTGCCCCGAGATCGAGGTGTCCGGCACTGCGGCCAGGCACTCCCTCGTCACGTCATCGACCACGTTGAGGATCCGGAACCGTCTGCCCGAGGCTATCTGATCATGGACGAAGTCGAGGCTCCAGCGCTGGTTCGGCAGAGCCAGAACCGGAGCAGGTGCTCTTGTGCCAACAGCACGCCTGCGGCTCCGTCGTCGCCTGACCGCCAAGCCTTCCTCGCGATCAAGCCGCTGGGTCTTCTTCCGGTTGATCATGATCCCCTCGCGGCGCAGCAATATGCAAACGCCGATAGCCGAACCGGCGACGCTGGTTGGCCAGTTCGCGCAGCTTCTCGCGCAGACCGGCATCATCGTCCCGGGTAGAACGGTAACGCATGCTCTTGCGATCGGCATCAATGACACGGCACGCCCGCCGTTCGCTCATCCCGTGACATACCTGGAGATGAGCGACAGCTTCCCGCTTGGCGGCGGGCGTCAGAACTTTTTTGCCAAAAAATCCTTCAAGGCAGCCTGGTCCAGCATCGCATCGGCCAGAAGCCGCTTGAGCTTCGCGTTCTCGGCCTCGAGTGTCCGCAGGCGCCTCGCCTCAGATACTTCCAGCCCGCCATACTTGGCCTTCCAATTGTAGATCGTTGCCTCGGATACACCATGCCGCCGAGCCAAGTCGGCGGTCTTCGCCCCGGCCTCCGCTTCCTTCAGCACGCCAATGATCTGCTCTTCCGTGAACCTCGTTCGCTTCATCTGTCCGTCCTTCTCGTAGGGCCGGACTCTAATCAAGCTTGGAGGAAAATCAGGGGGTCACGTCACCGGCAATCCCGCGAGCGATTCATGATGCCGATGGCGAAGGTGCCGCAATCGAGGCATATCTCAACGACCAGATCGGAACCAGGCTCTTCACGAATGTTCAATGGGCGACGAGTTCGCAGCAGAAAAACGTGATCCTGCTTGAAAGCCTTCTGATGAATCTGGGGAACAGGAAATCACGATCGTGACCGATAACCGGGCGGCTTTCGTCGGGATCAATCCATACAAAATGTATGTGGATCGCAATTTGGACAACATATTAGTCCCGACTGGCTGACTGCAGGTAGTAGCATTTATTCCGGCAAAAGACCCTCGCCCTCAAAGCGTGCAACCGCGTGACGGACAACCTTGTCGAGCGCCTCTTCCGAGAAAAATCCTCCGGGGATCAAACAGCGCTCGACCAGAACGCGGCGAAACGCGTTGAACGTTGTGCGATCCGGCGGGGTCGCCTCGGTCCAAAAGCGGCCCAGCCCCTTTTGGAAGGTGATGTCGGGAATGTCGTAGATCGCCTGTCCGAGCGCGATCACGGGAACGTTCATATCGAGTGCGAGCGTTCCGCTGGTGCTGTTGATCACCACGACGCCTTTCGCCCGCTCTGCGACTGGCACTATATCGCCGAAACTCATGTAATCGACGCGGTCGGCAATGCCGAGCAGGTCTGCCATCGACCGGACTTCCTGCCGCCAGTCAACGACGCCATTGTCTAGTGGGTGTTCCTTGACCAGTAGGCGCGTGCCCTCCGGCGCATTCTCCGCAAAAGAGCGCAGTATCATCATCACGGCATCGGTCATGCTCGCGAATGGCGAATGCAAGCGAATCTGCGCGTCCGACGCGAGTTGGAGAGGGAAAAGAAAATACGGCGTGTCGGTTCCAAGCAGTCGCTCAACCACAGCCGCCGATCGTTGCCGGCGCGCCTTACCGCGCGCGAGTTTTCGCGCCCAACCAATCCCTTCGATAAGTGGGTGCCACGGGCGGTGGTTTGACCAATGGGGATAGCGCCAGCGGGTCAACACGTCGGCAAAATTGTATATCAGACCCTCCAATGCGCGCCGGCGAAATGAGGACGGCACCTGTTTGTGTTCGGGCATTTCTGGCAGGGTCGCAGCCGTTTTGCGGTACCATTCCGGATCGCGAGGCAGGCGCGAATGGCCGTTGACGCCGTCGAGCTCAAGCGTCACCCAGTCGGGCCGAATGTAACCCTCTTCGAAGACGTGAACGGGAACGTTCAGTTCGCGGCACAACTTGGTTGCCGCAGTGTGGTGCGTGCGGCAATCGCCGAACAATACGACATCGGTGATGCCACACTCGCGAATGATTTCGCGCAGTGCATCGGGCCAATTTTCCATCGAATCGCGATAGTCGATACCACCGGGCAGGCGCCAGAATAGCCGGTCGCCCCCATTGAAATTGACCTTGTAGACTTTGTGCCCTGATCGAATCAATTCCTGACCCAGCCGCCGGAAAAGAGGCCCCATAAGCCCCTGCAGCAATAGGACGGTACGGCGGGTGTCGGATGGAGAAGAGATTGCGTCGCTGAGCTCCGACGGTACGATTCCTTCGCCAAAGGCGCGCTTTTCGCCCCCTCGCTCGGCGTCAAAATCGTGGATATTATGAGAGAACATTGAAACTGACCCTTTGCGCCCGCCACCTGCGGCACGCCTCTTTCTGCGAAGCAAAACAAAACTCGCAATGAACGAGCGCGGCTTCTATCGCGACACTTTCTGTTGCGCAAACACGCCTCGTCCGTTTTGCCACCGAGTTGACGAACTGAATTGCACATGTCCGACCTCTTGCCCGCGTTGCTAGCAGCATTAATCGGCTCTGTACTGATCGATGCATTTGCTCTTCCGCAAGCGCCACGGCTGTTGCGGCGACCATTAGCGATCTGGTTGATCGCTTCCACTACCCTTGTACCCTTTGGCCTTTCTCTTGCGGTAAGCGGAGACCCGATCTTCGCATCGATCTTTTCGCTAGCGTTGCATCTGTTGACCGTATTGGCCTCGAACACCAAAATTCGGGTGCTGGGCGAACCCTTGCTCTTTTCCGATTTCGCGTTGATCGGAGGAATTTTTCGTCATCCGCAATTCTACTTCTCCGTCCTCACGCAGTGGCAGAAGGCGGCTGGCTTAATTGCGCTGGCAGCGCTTCCTGTGGTGCTGTGCTTCCTTGTGCGGCCCAATCTTGAAATGGCAATAAATGGCTCGATGATTGCGGGCGCAGGACTCGTGCTGAGCGATCTGGGGGTGAGAATCGGAGGTTTGCTCCGAATTGCGCAAAGGCCCGACCTTGAACGCGATGCCACGTCGCTTGGGCTGGTGCCAACGATACTGTTTTATTGGCTTCGTTGGCGCAAAAGTCCTCGCGCATGCGTCGATCCACAGGCGGATGGTCCCAAGGGAGACGATCCTGCAAGAGCCAACGATGCGTTTGACCTTGTCGTGGTCGTCCAGTGCGAATCCTATGCAGACCCGGCTGAGCTTTTCGGCGACGTGGGCGAACCGCTCTCTTGGCTCCAAGCGTGTCGCAAGGATTCAGCACAATGGGGAAACCTTCAGGTGAGCGGCTTTGGTGCCTATACGATGCGCACCGAATACGGGGTGTTGTTTGGTCGCGACGAAGCAGATCTCGGATTTAGGCGATTCGATCCATATCTCACGGCCATGGACGATGTGCCCTGCGCCTTGCCCAACAGGCTTGATAGTGCGCATTGGCGCAGCCTGTTCGTCCATCCGCACGATATGCGCTTTTATAATCGCGACCGGATCTTGCCCGCCGCAGGCTTCGATGAACTGGTCGGCAAGGATCAGTTCGACCCACCGGAACCGCAGCAGGGCCGATACGTCACGGACGCAGCAGTTGCCGAGAAGATCCTCGAGATTGCCGGAAAAACGGACATGCCAAGCTTCATCTACTCGGTGACGATCGAGAACCATGGCCCCTGGGCACCGCACCGGGGTGCCGGCACGGATCACATGGTCGAGAACTACACCAGGCTTGTGCGCGCAGGCGATAGGATGCTTGGGCAGCTGCGTGAAGGCATCGCCAAGCTCGAAAAGCGCGCGCTGCTGGTCTTTTTCGGCGACCACCGCCCCAGTATTCCCGGCGTGAGCAAGCCAGGGGGGGACCGGCACACGCCATATGTCATGCTGCGTTTCGATCGCGACGGCCGCGTTGAGACCTTGAGAAATTCCCGAAAGGATCTAAGCCCTGCGCAACTGCATGAGGTAATACTGGCCATGAACAATGGCCGCATCATCGGTAAGAACACCAGCTAACGTCTGATCTTGGCGAGAATTCGGTCACGGATTGATCCAGGCAACAAGCGGTCAATCGACTTTAGCACCGCAAACGGCCATGGGGTTATATAGTGAGCCTTGCGGCGTTTTGCGGCTTTCGCAATGCGCCTCGCCGCCTCATTCACCGGCAATTCGAATGGACGACTTGCCGAGCCTGCTCGTCCTGCTGCGGTGTCGATAAAGCCCGGCGAAGCCAGTGTCACACTCACCCCGTGCGGTTTCATCGAGATACGCAGGGCATCGGCAAACCGGGCGAGGCCGGATTTCGACCCAGAATAGGCGGCAGCAAATGGCAGCGAATGATGCGCCGCCGCCGATCCGATCAGGACGATCCGGCCTCCTCCACGCTGCGCCATGCGCTCGGCCAGCGCAGCCGCCATCGCTGCCGGCGCAGCGAAGTTCAGCTGCGCGGCACGCAAGATAACTTGGGTGCTCTCGACCATCTCACCCTCGGCGCGGGTGTCGCCAATACCGGCGACGAGATATGCACAATCGAAACGTGCGTTTTCGTCTTGAGCCAGCATAAGCTCAATTGCGGCTTGGGTGTCCATCAGGTCGAATTGAGTTGTGGAAGCAATCCCTCCAGCCTCTTCAACAGCTTCTTTTGTCGCAAAAAGTCGCTGTGACGAGCGCCCCCAAAGGCTCACTTCGGTCCCATCTTGCGCATGGTGGAGCGCCAAAGCCCTGCCCAAGCCGCCTGACCCGCCGGTAACGAAAATCGACTGTTTTCGGGGTTTGGAATTCAAGTCGTTACGCACGAGCAACACCGCAGCCAATATGGAGGTTGTTTGCTCGGCCCTAGCACATATCTCGCTTGACAACGGAAAGGGAATTCTATCGGGTCGACGGACATGAAGGGTCCGACTTCTGACGAACAGCGCCTCGTTCTTTTCGAGAACCGATGGCTTGAGAAACTCACGGTCGTTTCCGTGGGATGGTTTGCTGCGACGTGGTCAATTGTCATTCCGCTGATAGTCTGGGCAGGCTGGGGCAGCGTTTCTCCTCTCGCAGCTATCGGCCTTGCTTGTGCAGGCTGGTTCGCATGGAGCCTGTTTGAATACTTTGTGCATGGCAAGCTCTTCCATTGGGAGCCAGGGTGGCTCTGGGTGCAACAGGTGATCTTCGTCATTCACGGCAACCATCACGTTCAGCCTCGCGACAAATTACGCAGTCTTATGCCGCCAATCGTCAGTATTCCAGTTGGTGCGATTATCTGGTCGCTGTTCTGGCTCGCGGCTGGCGATGCGGGCACCTGGATCGCGCTCGGTTTCGTGGGCGGCTATGTCGTTTACGACCTGACACATTATGCCTGCCACCACTGGTCCATGAGTGGTCTGCTGGGCGGGCGCTTGAAGCGACATCACATGCAGCATCATTTTGTCGCGGATCATAAGAATTACGGTGTCACGACGATCTTTTGGGATCAGGTTTTCGGAACCCGTTTTGAGCCGAAATCGAAGACGCAGTGCAATGACGGTTCCGGCAATGAGGTGCTTCAAACTGCCGAGTAAGCTCGATCAGTTCGCGGTGCGGGCGATCACCCCGGCGGCGATTTTCATGTGATCCGACCAATCTGGCGCGTTCCACCGGCTCATTCTTGCAAGCTGAGCCGACCGCATCTCGCCGTTACCGGCATAATCAAGCACTGCAGCCCGCCACGCGGGACCGTCCAGCGGATCAAGGTAGTCAGGGGCGCCAGCCCCAGCTTCCCTATGCGCAGGCAAGTCGCTCGCTAGGACCGGGGTTCCCAAGGCGAGTGCTTCGGCTATCGGCATCCCGTACCCTTCCGCAAATGATGGCATGAGCAGAGCGCGCGCGCCTCGAAGCATTCCGGCAAGTTCCTCATCCCCGCAACTGTTGATTTCTTGCACGAACGGCACAAGCGCCGGTGAGCGGTCGAGCAGGTCGACGATCTGTTCGTTTTCCCATCCTCTCCTCCCGATAACGACAAGTTTCGGAATCTCTGCTGCCGGCATGCTTTGCGCCATCGCTCGCCAGAGATGCAGGATCAGAAGGTGGTTCTTGCGCGGTTCGATCGTGCCTAAGCATAGGAAGTAGGGCTTTCCATCCCCCGGTTCGAATGCACTTGTCTCAGGCAGTTGCTGGGTTCCGAGCAATGCGACTTCGATGGGCGGCGGAGTCATGCCCTGTGCCTCGATCCAGCGGGTGAGCGATGCGCCGGTCGCTACCGAGTTGACAATCACCGCATCGGCAAGCTCGGCCACACTGGTCATGCGCGCCTCATGCAAGCGCCGCCCGCCGGGGCGAGCATATTCAGGATATTCGATCGGAATGAGATCGTGCACAAGACAAACGAATTTCGCGCCTTCGCGGGCGAGAATGTCGCGCTTCTTCGCCGTCTGATCGAGGTGGTGGGGCGACACTTGCACTACCACATCGGCGGTTCCGACACCTTTGCGGCTGGGCACCAGACGCTTCATCCAGGGCAAGACAGAAGGGATCGACTTCTGCCCTTCCGGACTCTCGTGATCGGCCCAGCGAGCCTCAAGATGATCCAGGTAATCGAGCGCGACGCTTTGCTCGATCCTGCCATAACGTAGCGCCGGATGAAGCGCCGAGAATGCAAGCTTGTCGCCGAATTGCGCAAGAAGGCCGCGGCAATACGCCATTTCGACACGATCCACGCCCGAAGGCCGGGCGTGGCGGACACGCGAAATGAGCCGCGAGATATCGAGTACCACGCGTGTCATCGACTTCCTTTTCTGCGCAAGCGCGACATTACAATCCCCTGCGCCTTGCGAAGTGGAGCGACCCATTTGAGTCTGTTCGGCGTCTGCTGGTCCGACATGCGCTGGATCACCACCTCTGGCGGGCAGGGCAGGCCGGTTACAGGGTCGAGATAGCGCGGATAAAGCAGCAGGACGCCGGCAACCAACTGATCGAGTGTGAGGGTGCGTCCGCGGCGCTCGGGCACATCGCCCAAGTCCCGCGTCAGTCCCCAACCTGCATAAAACGGCGTTCCGTGACATGTGACATCGCGCCCTCTCAAGAGGGCCTCGAAACCTGAGAGCGAGGTCAGCACGTGCACCCCGTCGACCCGATCCAATAGGTCGGCCATCGATCCCTCCCGAACGATTCGGTCGGCATATTGCAGCGCCGCTTTGTCGGCGACAACGCCATTGCGATGCCCAGCATCGACGTCAGGGTGAGGGCGCCACCAGATCACTGCATCGCGTTCGTGCTCGCGCGCTCGCCTCAGAAGCTCGAGATTGGACGTGAGGCCTCCGCCGCCAGACAGAACGGACATGTCGTCATCGACCTGACCCGGCACCAAAACGATACGCGTGGCCCCTCGGTTGTCATCTCTATCAGATCCGAGCGAGTGGCCGCTTGCATATTTGCTTATGCCGGCGGTCACGATTGTCTCGCGAAGCCGCGCGGCTCGCTCGATCAGTGGCGCAGGAAATTCGTGTTGGCCAAGGATGATCTCTAAATCGCTCCGGCTTGTCGGATCGAAGTGAATTCCCGTGCGGTCGACGATGACGGAAAGCGGCGGGACGAGGTTGCTGCCAAGCCCAATCGACCTCACGAAGCCATCTTCGACCCGCACCAGCGGCACTTTCCTGCGCTTCGCCTCCTCGATCAGCGATGGCGAGATGCGAGATGGCCAGATCGCGAGCGCGCCGCCTTGCGATTGAGCATGATCGAGCGCGCGGTCCGAGCTTCGAAAGATACGAAGCGGTGAACCCGGCGACCATAGGAAACGCGCAATTTCGACGCGTTTCCACCAGCTGATCCCGCATGCCGCAACCAGCCTATGGCCTTCTTCGCCGCGATTGGCCTCGATTACCCTGCGCCATTCGAACAGCAGCGCAATCGCATCGGTCGGAGAGATCCAACCGCCGGAGAAGGGATCGGGCATGGGTTGCATGACGGCGTCGAAGGCTCGCTTTTCAAGCGCGGCTCGTCCGTCTCCAGGCTTGCCAAAGGGACCGGGCGAAAGCACTTCAACGTCCACCCCCAGGATCACGGCGATAGCGATCCATTCATCGCTGCCATGCGCGATGAGCTTCGCCGTGTCTGGAAGGACGCTCCAGGGATCGGTCGCAAGACTGGAGGCCGCCACATCAAGCGCGAGCACGTTGGCGCGCCCGTGCTCCTCCAGCAGTGCGGCCCGTTCCGCTTCGCTGCGCGCGCGCAGCACGGTAAAGTGATCCTGGCCGCCTTGAGGCAGTGTAATCGGCTCGCCCCAAAAAGTCCCACCGACAGATGTCTCGAGAAGGGCCGCGAAAATGGCGTCAATGTCGGCAGGTTGCGTAGCGAGCGAACTCGGCCGGAAGGTTCCGGTCGTGGGTTTCCAGTCCGGAAAAGGAGGCGCTCGCAAAAGCGGCGGGGGCTTAGTCACGGCCGCCTGCCCCATTCCCGAAGCATCAATTTGCCGCCTTGTTCGCTCGCGATGACCCCAAAACCGCCAGTCGGCAGTTTGAGCAAGTCGAGCGTGGCCGCCTGCTCGCGCAATCCTTCATCAGCGAGCAAGGCAAAGCGTGCCGCGCCGTTGCTCGTCACCAGCAGCGTCGCTGCTTCGCTATCCACTTGCGCAAACAGGTCTCTCCACGCTTCCATTCGCTGCTCAGGTTCGACGACCCATCCATCGGGAGCAAGCGCGTGCCGGTCCCAGGCCAGCAAGGCATCTTCGCCAATTCGGCGCAGTACGGCCTCTTCGACCTGATTCTCATCGGGTCCGTGGTCGATTTCCTTGAGAAACACCGCGTCCTGCATGGCTGGACTTTGCGGCTGATGGTCGAGAATCGCCGTCGCTGTCTGGCGCGTTCTTATCAAGGGCGAGACCAAGACCTTTGCAAAACGTACACCTTGCCCGGCGAAATATCTGCCCAGCGCAGCCCCTTGCTCAAGCCCCTTCGATGTCAGCGGCAGGTCTGTGCGCGACCCGATCCGGCGTGGCGGCGTGTCTTCGTCGAAAGTGTTGCCGTGGCGGACGATGAAGAACATGGGTCGGCTTCTAGCGAGCGCGCTCATTGCCGCAAGCGCGGCGGGTGGCGTGGCTGTCAAACGGGGAAGGGATCGCCAAGTTTCGCAATTGCCTTTTCGGCGATGGCGAGGTCTTCGGGCGTGTCGATGCCGGACAGCGCGTGCTCGGGCGGGGCAACGGGGACGGTCTCGATGGGCCAACCGTTTTCGAGAAATCGCAGCTGCTCGAGACCTTCGAGCGTTTCATATTCGCCCTCTTCCTGCGCAACGAACCAGTCGAGCGCCTCGCACGAGTAGCCGTAAAGGCCGAGGTGCTGCCAGACTGGCGAGAGCTTGGCACGCCGCAGCCTTTCCTCACCGCGCAGCGCGGGCAGGATGGTCTTCGAAAACCACAGCGCGCGACCGCGCTTGTCTCTCAGGCAAGTCGTTCCTGAGAATGGCGCGACCTGTTTGTGCTCGCGAAGCCGGTCCAGGCGTTCCCAGTCGAGCTGGTAAACAGGTGTTGCGACAGGAGTACCCGTGCTGCGAAGTCGCTCTATGAGGGCTGCGATCGTTTCTGCAGGGATGAATGGTGCATCGCCCTGGAGGCTGACAATCCTGTCGGGTGCCCCAACCTCCTTCGCTGCTGCGTGAGCACGCGCGCTGCCCGATGTGAGCGCGACGTCCGTCATGATCGCACACGCATCAATTTCGGCTGCATGATCGGCGATTCGCTGATCGTCGGTGGCGACTACCAGGCCACAGTTCCCCGCCACTTTTGCAGCAACGCGCGCATTGGCCACTACGCGTTCAAGCAAAGTGCGACCGGCGAGCTTAAGCAAGGGCTTGCCGGGAAGTCGCGTAGACCCGTAGCGCGCCGGAATGACGATCAAGTCGTTGTCTAAAGTCTCAGCATCTGGCCAAGTCATAACGCGCCCGATCTAGCTCAGTCTCGAGCGAAATCCCACTGAGCAAGGGTTCAGCCGATTCCCAGGCGGACCAGATCGTGCATGTGCACGATCCCAATGAGCCGGTCGTCTTGCTCGGTAACGAACAGGACGGAGACTGCATTGTCGTTCATGAGCGACAACGCATGGACTGCCATCATCTTCGGGCTGGCGGTCACCGGGTTGGGCGACATGTGGCTCTGGATCCGGTCGTCCAGGTCGTTCACCGCAATAGAGCGGCGCAAGTCGCCGTCGGTAAAAGCACCGACGAGGCGGTCGTTTTGGTCCACAACGGCAGTGCAGCCATAACGCTTGCGGCTCATCTCGATCGTTGCGCTTCGTAGGGTCGCATCGAGCGGCACCATCGGCAGCGCTTCTCCAGTACCCATGACCTTGTCCAGCGTCGTCAGTCGCGCGCCGAGCAGGCCGCCGGGATGCAGAACACCGAAACTTTGAGGCGAAAACCCACGAGCTTCAATAAGCGCAACAGCAAGAGAGTCGCCGAGCACCATCTGCATCGTGGTCGACGATGTGGGAGCAAGCTCGTTGGGGCAGGCTTCGCGCACCATCGGAAGCGTGAGGCAAATATCCGCCGCCTTTCCGATCCAGCTCTTGGGGTGCGCGGTCGCTACCACCAACTGGTAGCGGTTGACCGCACAAAAATTGACGATGTCGCTGAGTTCTTGGGTGGTGCCCGACCATGTAATTGCAAAGACGACATCTTCGCTCGAGATGATGCCGAGGTCGCCGTGGCTTGCCTCTCCAGGATGGAGATACAAAGCCGACGTCCCGGTCGATACGAATGTCGCGGCGATTTTGCGGGCGACGTACCCGCTCTTACCGATACCGGTTACAATGATACGCCCTTTGGTCGTGTTGAACGCATCGACTGCTCGCTCAAAAGAGCTCCCGAGACCGGAATCCGACAAGGCCTTTTTTAGGTCTTTGAGACCTCCGATTTCAATATCGAGCGTCTTCAATGCAGAAGACACGTGCGTCGTCAGAAGTGCTTGGCTCATTGGAGAAACGGGAACGACCGGATATAGTTGCGACCAGGGAAGGCACTTGATCGACCTATGCAGCCCAGTATGTCAAGTCGGTAGAGGCCTGCTAACAGCAAAATGGGGCAAATAGCGGGCATTGTTGCGCCCAAGCCCGCCTCTGACATAAATTATTTCAATGCTTTAATCGGACCGTCCGCCATGATTCTGTGCTCCCGCCCCATCGATGCCCAAAGCGCGCTTTTCGTGATCGCAGGGCCTTGCGTGATTGAAAGCGAGGCTCACGCGCTTGGTGTCGCGCAAACACTGGCAGAAATCGCCGAAAGGCTTGGCCTCCTTCTGATTTTCAAGAGTTCTTTTGACAAGGCCAATCGAACGTCAGGCACATCGTTTCGTGGGCCGGGTTTGGAAGAGGGGCTGCGCATCCTTGAAAAGATTCGCGCCGAGACCGGCCTTCCCGTGCTGACTGACGTGCACGAACCGGCACAGGCAGCGCCAGTGGCGCAGGTCGTCGACGTGCTCCAGACGCCAGCATTTCTCGCACGCCAAACCGACTTCATCTGCTCAGTCGCGGCAACCGGCAAACCGGTGAACATCAAAAAGGCGCAATTCATGGCGCCCGCCGACATGCAGAATGTCGTCGACAAGGCGCGTTCGGCAGCGGAAGCTGCGGGACATAACGGTGACAACTTTCTTCTGTGCGAACGCGGCACCTCCTTCGGCTACAATATGCTGGTTTCGGATATGCGTGGTCTCTCGATCATGGCGGAAACTGGATGTCCGGTTGTCTTCGATGCAACTCATTCGGTCCAGCAGCCCGGTGGACTCGGATCGAAATCGGGCGGTCAGAGCGAGTATGTCCCTTTACTGGCGCGTGCCGCCGTTGCCGCCGGAGTATCCGGGATGTTCATGGAAACGCATCCTGACCCCGCCAACGCGCTCTCGGATGGTCCCAACGCGCTGCCGCTCGATCACTTCGAAGGGTTGATCCGTCAGCTTCAGCAGATCGACGCAGTCACGAAATCGGCGTGTGCGGCGGAACGCGACGGGAGTGACATAGAGGCGGCATGAGCGTGACCGGCACACTGAAGTCTATCCTGATGGCACCGGTCTGGACGGCTCAGCTTGCGACCGGCGCCAAGAGCTTCCTCGACCACCCGCTAATCGGGTCGCAGCGTCTGAATCGGCGGGGGCTACACCGTACGCGGGTCCGGATTGCGGACAGCCTTTGCCGCTGGCGACGCAGGAGGCTCGCGCGTCATGTTCCGCTTGAATGGCGTGACGCTTTCGACCGTGATGGCTTCGTCAAAATCGAGAATGCGATCCCGGCGGAGGACTTTTCAGCCTTGCGTGACGCAATCCTGAACTCCAGCTGGCCTGCCCGCGAGATGCGACAGGGCGATGCAATCACGCGCCGCATTGCCATCGATCCGGCAATGCTCGCCGCTGTGCCCGAGCTGGCGCGGTTCCTTGCGCGCAAGGACATCAATGCTCTTTTCCACTATGTCGCGAGCTTTCGCACCACGCCGCTGCACTACATCCAGACGATCGTGAGCAAGTGCGGAGGCAGCAATCCCGACCCGCAGGAGACCGTACATGCGGACAGTTTCCACTCTTCGATGAAGGCCTGGTTGTTCCTGCGCCCGGTCGAGGAAGAAAACGGTCCTTTCGTATACGTGCCGGGCTCGCATCGCTTCACGCAAGAACGGCTCGATTGGGAGCATGAGCGCAGCCTTTCCGATCCCAATTCGATCGATCGTCTCTCCGCACGTGGCTCGCCAAGGGTCAATTCGGCGATGCTGGCGCAAATGAAGTTGGGCGAACCGATAAAACTTGAGGTGCCGGAGAACACCCTGGTGGTTGCTGACACGGGCGGGTTTCACGCGCGCGGCCATGCAAGCCGATCGGGCGAGCGAGTAGAGATATGGTCCTATTCTCGGCGCAATCCGTTCCTGCCCTGGCTTGGCGGCGATCTTCTCAGCCTGCCCGGCATCGCCGAACGGCGAATCGGTTGGCTTTGGAAATTGCGCGACCGCCTCGAAAAGCAGATCGGACAGCCTTGGAACCCGGTCGGGACGCGGCGGCCGGTGGACGATTAACGTCGGGCAACGCGACCATGCACCCATAGGGCGAAGATGCTGCATGCGAGTAACGGGCCGAAAATGTCAGCATATTGATCGGCAGTGGTCCACACGCGGCTATCAAACGCCGCCCACCACGGGGCGTTTGCGCGCAAGCCTTCTCCATATTGTTCAATCCACCGATATTCGGCTTGAGCGAGTTCGCGTCCGACAAAATAGCAGCAGGCACCAAGGCCGCCCGCCCACCAGTTGCGGATCGATAGGCCAACCGCAATCTGTACGGCAAACGCTATAGCTGCGTGCTCAATCAGCCCGAGAGCCACCTCAACAGCCTATATTAGTTTTCGGTATTATTGCCATCACCATTGTCGAAGCTGTTCGCCAGCGTCGTTGCAGTAACGATCGGACCGAAGAGTTGCCCAATGGCCTGGATGAGCTTGCGCGGCTGGTTCGAGGCCGCATTGCCGAAATACAGCACGTCGTCGTCACGCATCGCGAATTGCTGCGCGAGGAAATACGTCGGTGCCTCAAGCAAGTTGAAGTGGTAGACCGTCGGCTCGGTTCCATCCGGCCCTGCATAGCGGAACAGGAATACCGCTCCCGGATCGCCTGTCGCGTCGCTTGGTCCGCCAGCCAGTGCGATCGCCTCAATCACCGTCATCCGCTCACGCTGAAAAGGCATCTGCTGGACTCGACCGGTTGCGCCAAGGACCGAGAACATTAGCGGTTCATCGAGAATCGTAAGCCGGTCTCCCGGAAAGGCGCGGAGGTTTCGGTAGGGACCCGACATAACGTCGCCCAAACGCAATTGTGCCACGCTCTCGCCGCGCTCGACCTGTAGCACCAGTTCGTGCGCTTCACCCCGATAGCCACCGGCAAGCGCCACGATGTCGCTAAGGCTCTCGCGATTTGTATCGAGAACAAGACGCCCCGGGCGGGCAATCTCGCCCCCGACTATTACCGAGTTCTCGATCACCTGCGTGCGGTTGATGAGCACCTGCGGGTCCTGCGAAAAGTTCGACAGCGCACGGCGGATCTGTTCCTCGACCTCGACCACGGTGCCCCCCTGTACCGATAAACGGCCGACATAAGGGATGTCGATATAGCCAAAATCATCGACCCGGCGCGGAGGAAGCGTCTGTGCCTTGACCGAGGGATCGAACCCGATACCTCCCGTGGCCGAAGGCGTTACCGTATCGCCGCTGAACAGCGACACGCCAGCCTCGAAAATCGTGATCGAGAGGACATCACCCGGCCCGATAAGGTCGGTCGGACGAGCAACGAGCTCGGGCAATTGCCATTCGATCGGAGCAACAGCCGACGGCACCGCAGCCAGGGAATCGACCGTCACGATTTCGATATCGAGACCAGCAAACTCTGCGTCGCTCACCGATGCCTCGATTTGACTTCCGGTTGGGCCGCTCGACGGGAAACTCGAACACGCGCCCAGAATGAGAAGCGTTAGTGTCGCGAATGGTGTTTTCAGATTCATCGTGAATTCTTGCTAGATTTGCGTATGAAGCGCTCCGTCTAACGGTAAAGCAGGTTCAGGCCTAGCCCATTGCACCACGGTTCGAATTTTGTGAGCGATGTTTCGACCGAAACTGAGGTTTCGGAGAGGCGTATATCAGATCACAGCCCTAAGATTCTGGCTTTGATGGCGTTGGTGCAGCCTCTCCGCCTGGCAAAAATCCTTGGTTGGCGAATTCTCGGTAAGCGGAAGCGGGCAAGAACTCAGCTCGAGCGCGCGATCGACGCGCTCCCTTTCGCTGACTCGCGCTGGAATGCTGCAGCTGCAAGGAAAGATGCCGCGTTGGTCAGGTCTGCGCGCGAGGACGTGCGAATTCCACGGATCGCCGTACATCTTCACATCGGTCCCATTCATGCAAAGCGACACGTCGACGATACAATTCGTTCGATACTCGGGCAGGCTGACGAATGTGCCGGCGTGTTCGTAACGCGGGAACGAGGTTGTTCACTGGAGATTCTCGCGCATGATGCGCTCACGCAGTTAGCCGGTGTTTTCGATTCGCGGCTGGACGCGCTCAACGCTTGCCTGGAAGAAGGGCAAAAATATGGAGCGCAGTGGCTGGTTCCCTTGGAACCGGAAACGCGCCCCGCACAGCACGCCTTGACAAGTTACTCAGCGCATTTGCTGAGACATGCAGAAGCGAGGCGCGCGGCGGTGATCTACGGAGATGAGATCGCACCTGGCCCGCTGTGGGCTCGGCCGCGAATGTGGCTCAAGTCTGAGTGGGATTCCCGGATGATCCTTTCTCAGGATTACGTCAGTGCGGCGTGTGCGCTGGCGGTAGAACCTGCCGCACGGTTGCTGCAGCTGGATAAGAGCGAGCGGCCGCAAAACCTGTTCGAACTGACCTTGAGGCTTGGCCTGGAAAACGGCGCTCACCACGTCAGCCGCGTAACAGCGCAAACCCGACCGCAGGTGTGGCGCAACAATGGCACCGAGACGCTTGCGGCTGTCACGCGTACGATGAAGGAAGGAGTCGAAACTGTCGAAGCCGGGCCATTCGGAACCGTATCCCTGCAGTACGAGATGCCGCATCCGCTTCCCAAGGTCAGCGTGATCGTTGCGACGCGCGACCGCGTTGAACTGCTGCGCACTTGTGTTGAGGGTGTCCTGCACGAAACAGACTATGCAAACCTCGAACTCGTCATCGCCGACAACGACAGTATCGAGGCGGAAACGCTCCGTTATATGGACGCGGTTGCAGCCGATCCGAGGGTCAAGGTTGTACGCTGGCCCTATCCCTTCAATTATTCCGCCATCAACAACTTCGCGGTTCGCCATTCGTCAGGCGCTTATATCTGCCTTCTGAACAACGACATCGAGGTGCTCGAATCCCATTGGCTGATGGCGATGATGCGCGAAGCGGTTCAGCCCGGCGTCGGAGCGGTCGGAGCGCGGCTACTCTATCCGGATCGCACGATACAGCATGCGGGCGTGGCGATTGGCATTGGCAATGCCGCAGGCCACGCGCACCGGGGGCTGCCGGAGGACCAGGCGGGATACTTTGCGCAGGCGCATATAGCGCGCGGAGCAAGCGCGGTGACTGCGGCATGTCTCGTTGTTGCGAAACAGCATTTCGATGCTGTCGACGGGCTGGACGAAGATTTTTTGGCGGTCGCCTATAATGATGTCGACCTCTGCCTGAAGCTTGGAGCGATGGGTCTGCGCAATATCTACACGCCCGAAGCCACGCTCATCCACCACGAAAGCAAATCGAGGGGCCTGGATTTCGCGCCGGAACATCTGGAGCGGTATATGCGCGAGCTTGAGGCCTTCCAAACGCGCTGGCAAACAACTAAGTGCATCGACCCGTGGCATCACCTCCGATTGGACCGGGGCAGTGAGGTTTTCGCCACGTAGGATCCAAGACGCCGGGTATGGCAGAACTATACGATGACATCGAAGAAGCAGTTTCGCTCTACGAGCAGCTGTAGATATCGGCCAAGAAGGTAAAACCCGTGACGAAATTTTTCGTCCTGACACGTCAAAAACCATACTCAGTGGGATTATCGTGAGACTAAAATTTTTAAAGAACAACAAGACGAAGCCCGAGCAGTTTAGCGAGGAGCAGCTCGAAAAATGCGCGGCTTTTTTCGATGTCGAATATTATCGGGACGTAAGCGATAGGGCTGACCTGTCCATACATGACAGCCTGAAGCATTATCTAACGACTGGATGGCTCGAAGGATTAAACCCCTCGGCAAAATTTTCCACGCAAGGATACCTCGAGGCTTATCCCGATGTCGCGGAATCGGGTGTAAATCCGTTACTCCATTATGCTATTCATGGCATCGCGGAAAACCGGGATGCGTTCGAGTCGGAGCGGGCGTTTGTCGGTTCGTTTGAACGTCTGACAGAGCGCGGCGTCGCCGGTTGGGCCGTTGACCAGACGAAGCCCGATTTCATCGGCCCGCTGCAGGTGTTCATCAACGGAACATTCTACGCGACCATCTCAAATGATGTGGCTCGGCCCGATCTCGCCAAACATGGCAAGAGCAAGGGCGCCGGCGGCTTCGAGCTTGCGATCCCGTTTCACAAGATGGAAGCGGGTAGCTATCTGGTCGAGGTGGAGTTGCCGGACGGTACCAGGCTTGAAAAGTCCATCGAAATAAAATCGGCTGGGAGCGATAATCTACGCTGTCGTGCGGCCATCCTGCGAGACGCGCCGGCCGGCAGCGTGAAAGTTGTTGTTCCGATCTTCAACGCCCTGGACGATCTACGTGTTTGTATCGAACGTCTGAAGCAATATACGCCGGCCGATATCGAAACGATCCTGATAGACGACTGCTCCACTGACCCTGGGATCGCACCACTATTGGACGCGACAGAAGACGGCGTCCGATTCAAGGTTCTGCGTAACGATAGGAATCTCGGGTTTACGCGCACGGTGAACCGGGGGCTCGTCGAAGCCGGCGATGCCGATGTCATCATACTCAATTCCGATGCCCGGGTAACTCCGCGGTGGGCGGAAGGTCTATACGCCGCTGCGTACTCGCGTCCGAAGGTCTCTACCGTAACCGCTATGTCGGACCGTGCCGGAGCATTCTCAGCCCCAAATATAGGCAACGACAATCCGCTCCCGCGGGGATTGGACGAGGAAAAATTCGCCTGTGCGTTCAGACGTCGCAGCCTTCGCCTATATCCGAGCGTTCCAACTGGGAACGGCTTCTGCATGTATATACGCCGCGCAGCAATAGACGAGTTGGGCCCGCTTGATGAAGATGCGTTCCCGAGAGGTTACGGCGAGGAAAACGATTTTTGCATGCGCGCCGTGCGCGCGGGTTGGTCAAACCTGATTGATGACGCAACTTACGTATTTCATGACCGCTCGAAGAGCTTTGGCGAAGAAAAGAAAGAAAATATATTCCACGGCCGCAAAATAATCGACGATCGTTATCCCGAATATAAGAAACTTATTGGTAAATTTCATACCGATTCAAATATTATTGCCGCCCGCTTCCGAGCGCGAATGGCACTAGAAGACTGCATCACTGGTCGCCAAATTCTACCGCGCGCGTTGTTTGTATTGGCCACCCGTACCGGAGGAACGCCCCAAACCAATGCCGATCTAATGCTTGCATTGGAAGACACGTTCGAATGCTTCGTGCTGAACTGCGATGCGAAAACCCTCGAATTGTCCTCGTTCGATAGCGGCGAAACTCGTTTGCTCTATACGCATAAACTTTCCGAACGTATCGAGCCTCTAGAACATCGCTCTAGCGAATATAATGATACTGTTTCGCGCTGGCTGGACGAACTGGACCTTGATATCGTCCACATACGGCATCTGGGCTGGCATAGTCTGGACTTGCCCGAAATAGCCCAGCGCACTGGTGCGCGGGTCGTTTGCTCGTTCCACGATTTTTACACGCTGTGCCCAAGCCTGAAACTGCTCGATGACAAACTGACATTTTGCGGCGGCACCTGCACGGCGGGGGAAGGGCTCTGCAAAGTAGAATTGTGGCCACCAAACTCGGTGCCGGCCTTGAAAAACAACTGGGTCCATCATTGGCGTAAACGCATGGAGAAGTCGCTTTCATTCTGCGACAGCTTTATAACAACTTCACATAGCGCACGCGAAAGAATTAGCGCCGCATTTCCTTCTCTGCCTGAGGATCAGTTTCACGTCATACCGCATGGCCGTAACTTCCGCCGCTTCGAGACTTTGCGACGCGCTATCGATGGTATCGGGCCGACGCGCATTCTGGTGCCCGGGAATATCGACAAGGCCAAAGGACTCGAACTCATCCTCGCGCTGCTTGAACTGGATCGGCTTGGCGATTTCGAATTTCATATCTTGGGCAATGTACACAAGGCCGCTCTGGGGGATAAACTGCCAGCAAGGCTGTTCTTGCATGGACAGTATAATCGTGCCGATTTCGCCCGCAAAGTCCATGCGATCGGCCCGCATTTCGGAGTGGTCTTTTCGATATGGGACGAGACGTATTGCCACACACTGACTGAAATGTGGTCCGTCGGTTTGCCGGTGGCGGTTTTGGATTTTCCAACTTTGCGAAGCCGGGTCGAAGATAGCGGAGCCGGATGGGTGCTGGAAGACATGCGTCCCGAAGCGATCCTGCGCAGCCTCACTGAAATCACCCGCGACGAAGAGGGTATGGCCGCCAAGGAGAAAGCAGTCGTTCGGTGGCAGGCGCGCCGCGGATCCGCTCAGTCATGTCGGCAGATGGCTTCTCGTTATCTCGACGTTTATCGCGGTATCGAAGTCGGACAAGCGACGCCCAAAGTGGCGGTGGTGAGCCCGGGCAGTGCCGATCTGCGAAACGCCTATCCATCGACCGAAATCCGCGTTTGGGAACGCACACGCAACCAACTCGATCGGCCATTGACGTACGTCCGATCCACGCCTGCCGGTCTGATCGCCAAGATGGAGATGGGCCTGATTTCCGCAGCGATAATCCAGCGCAATGCGCTACCCGCCAGAATGATAGAACCGTTCCTGGCAACTGCCGACGAAACCGGCACTCCTTATCTTCTGGAGCTCGACGATCACCTGATAAAGGTGCCCAAGGACAAGGATGAAAACGGTTATTACGAGGATTATGCGCCCTATCTCGAAAAGCTTTTGAACAACGCGAGCGCGATTATCGTATCGACAGCGGCCTTGGCCGAGGAAATGCGATCCTACAACGACAACGTTCATTGCGTTGAAAATCGCATTTCGGCTCGGCTGTGGGCCGATAAAAGGAAAGACAAAGCGCCTTCCGAGCGGCGATTGCTCTATATGGGCGGGCCCACTCATGATGAGGATTTGGCCTTTGCGATAGACGCCATCGAAATCGCAAGGCGCAATATGCCTCTACTTCGCCTGACGGTGATCGGGGCGACCACACTAACCGACCTCCCTGAATGGGTGGATGTCGTCGAAGTGCCTGCCGAGAAAAAATCCTACAGTCTGTTTGTCCCTTGGCTGCGAGCCAATATAGGAACCGCCGCGCTAGGCATTGCACCATTGTTGGACACCGCGTTCAATAGCTTCAAGTCCGATTTGAAAGTACTCGATTACGGCGCTTTAGGATTGCCCGTGCTCGCCTCCGATGTTGAAAGCTATCGGACGTTTCGAAATTCAGTGTCTGATGGCATCACGTTGTTGCCGAACGATTTGGATGTATGGGCGAGGCAGATCGTGGAGGAATTTTCGGACTTGAAAGAGCTGCGAAAGGATGCCGACCGCCTGAACGAGTGGGTGTTCGAAAACCGCCGCATCGAGGACGATTTGCAACGCTATGACGAGCTGGTGGCTCGCTATGTGGTCCACCCGCCACAGTGAAAGAGTTATACGGCCTTATCGATGTCGATCTGGACTATTACCGCGACCGCTACCGGGATCTGCAAAAGTTCGATGACGGTCAGTTGACGCGCCATTATTACAAATATGGATATTTCGAAGGCAGACTATGCCACCCGCGAGCCAGGCGAGAAGATCTCGTTGCTGCGATCGATGGCATGAAGTCTCTCGAAATCGGACCGTTCGTGAATCCCGGATTAAGGCATGATAATGTCAAATATTTCGATGTATTGTCGACACAAGAACTAAAGCAACGAGCGAAACATCTTGGCAAGCCAATTGAGCATACTCCGACAATCGACTTTGTCGATGATAATGGACGTTTGGAGGTGGTGGATGAAAAATTCGACGTCGTTTTCTCGTCGCATAATTTGGAACATCAACCAGATGTTATTTCCCATCTCAACCAAGTCGGAGATATTTTGAACGAAGGTGGCATTTTCGCAGTAGTCGTACCGGACAAGCGTTATTGTTTTGATGCCCATCTCCCCCTATCGAAAATTTCAGACATCTTCGACGCGTTCCAAGAGAAACGCACCTATCACACGATGGGAAGCGTCATTGAGCATCGCGCGATGATCACGCATAATAATGCGCAAAAGCATTGGGATAGCGACGATTCCGATGGGTACAGGCGCCTCAACGCTTCTAAAATCGATTTGGCTATCAAGGAATTTGCCAACAGTGGTGGGTCCTACATTGACGTTCATGCTTGGCAATTTGAACCGCTATCGCTTTCGGATATATTACGGGTTCTGATTGAACTCGATCTGATCCCGTTTAGAACAGTGAGTTGTCGCGGACCGGTAAGGGGAAGAAATGAATTCTCCTTGGAATTGATGAAATAGCTCGACGCGACCTCGTTTTTCAATTTTTGGGAAAACGGATACAATGAGAGCTTCAACGGCAAGCTCAGGGACGAGCTGCCCAATGGCGAGATCTTCTACACCCTGAAGGAGGCAGTCATCCAGATCGAGCACTGGCGCATCCACTATAATACCGTCCGGCCGCGCTCATCGCTCGGCTACCGGCCGCCAACATCAACAACGATCTTGCCTCGCCCTGGACTGCCTTACGCCACGCTCCAGGCCGCCCAGCAGGGCGACAATAACCGCCGGAACTTTAACTTAACCGGTGGACCAGCCTGATGGAGCAGGCCAGCCGTCACTGGATCAACCATCCTTCTTGAATTCTTCGTTTTGCCGACTGCAGGTCAGCGACTGCGGCCTCGCAGCATTTCGCGCAGAGAGCGCTTGCGAGGCTCGCTAGCCACCTGCTCGGGCGGGGGCGGAAACGGCTCGCCCTGATACATGTTTGGCCTTACTTTGCCATCACGGATTGAGACGATTTCGCGAGTTTGCAAATCGCCCAGATCCTCATCCGAAAAGGCAGGCGTGTAATAGATGCAGTCATCGAAAAAGTAATGCGTGACTTGCGACCATCTTGTTTTGGTTGCATCGGTCTGTCGGCTGCCGCCATGAAGTAGGTTCGCGCTCCAGATCAGAGCCTGGCCCTTTTTCGCGAGAAACACTTCATCCTTTGCGTTGTTGGCTTTGCACAGCGCATGCCAGGCTTTGGCAAACGGGTCCTGCGCAGATCGCAATTCGCTGCCGAAACCGCGTCGTCCGATGATGGAATTCGAGAGGATCGGCCATCGGTGGGAGCCGCGCACGTAGAACAAAGGACCGGCGTCTTCGTGCACGTCTTCCATTGCGAGCCAAACACCGCACATGAAGCGCCGTGGCAGCGACGAGAAATGCACCGAATCGGAATGCGCGCCCTGTTGGGTACCGACCGGGAAATTGAGCGTCTGGAAAGGAAAGGCCCGTCTACCGTACAGTTTGTTCAACAAATCGAGGACCGCATCGTTCGAGGCGATCGCCCGAACGTCATCATCGAAACTCCATGCGTCTTGTATTCTGCGCTCGCCCTTGGTTTTATCAGCTTCGGGATCGTCGAAAGCGATGCCGAAGCGCGGACCCAGATTGGCCTTGATCCGCTCAATACGCTGTTCGATGCCGGGATCGGGAAAATCGATCACTGCAAAACCGTGGCGGTTTAGGTCGCGGGCGACTTGAGCCTCGGCAGCTGTGAGATCGGAGAGCTCATCGCTCTCGAAAATCGGTGATTCGATGCGAGGGATGCCTGGAAAAATCTGATCGGTCATGGGTTGGCCTCTTCAGCGCCGCCAGGTTTTTAAAGTTTCTTGTAGACCGCGACCGCCTCGCTTACGTCCTCGTAGGTCGTCGCTCTGCCATCTTTCAGGACGATGGCGCGATTGCAATATTGCTGAACGGTCTCAAGGCTGTGCGAGGCGAGTAGAAGCGCGCGGTCGGGGCGCTTTTCGAAGAACTCCTCTTTGCACTTGTCTTGGAAGCTTTTGTCACCAACCATGATGACCTCGTCGATCAGGTAGCATTCGAATTCGATTGCGAGCGACAGAGCGAAGGCTAGGCGTGCACGCATCCCAGAAGAGTATATCTTCACGGGCATCTTCAAGTTGCTTCCGAGCTCCGTGAACTCTTCGACGAATTCCTTCATTTCGGAATAGTTCTTGTCGTAGATCCGCGAAATGAAACGCGCATTGTCGTAACCGGTGAGGCTGCCCTGGAATCCGCCTGAGAACCCAAGTGGCCACGAACACGTCATGCGTCGTATGACCTTACCCTTGGTCGGCATCTCCACTCCGCCGATCAGCCGTATCAGGGTCGACTTACCTGCGCCGTTTCGCCCCAAAAGGCCAATGCGATCCCTCGGTTTGATAGTGAAATCGACGCCCTTGAGCACGTGTTTCGTCACATGCCCGCTTCTATAATCCATGTGAAGGTTGCGCGTTTCGATCATGTCACTGTCATCGTGCGACGAATGCGGCGACACAGGATAAGCCCAATCAAGAGACAGACGATTGAGACTCCGAAGGCTTTGCCAAGATCGTAGTACGGCGTCACCGCCGAGCCGAACAGCCCGTAGCGCATGAGTTCCATTCCGCTTACGAGCGGGGACCACATGAGGATCTCTCGAAGCTCTGGCGAAAGCCAAGACGCCATGTTGAAAACCCCCGAAAACGGGATCGAGACATAAATGCTTACCGGGACAAGCTTTTCGACGACATCGGAGACTTCTGAAACCGGTGCCAAGATCGTACAAAGGGAAAGGACGAAGAAGATATAGATCGCCCAGCCCAGCACCAGTACGCCGATATCTGCCGGAAACGGGAACAGACCGAAAAAGGCGAGCACGATGCCTGCGAACATGTAAGCCATCATCGCCCCCACCGATTCGATCAGCACGCGCACGAAGATAAAATCGAGCACCTTTACCTGTCGGTGATACAGGAGCGCGGAGTTCGCTACGAAAATTTTGGCCGACCGGCCGAATGAATGCCGCAAAAAAGTCAACGGGATGTACCCTGTTACCACGAATGCGAAGACGTTGATCTCGTCATTCACCGGTCCCCGGATGAAAGACCACGCAATGCCAACCAGCGCCGCGAACAGGAGCGGTTCGACCATGATCCACAGGAAGCCGATGTTTTCGCGCCCGAAGCGGGTCATCAACTCACGACTGGTCAGGGCCTGGATGACATTGAGCTGCACACGGAGCCCTTCGCGTAAACGAGCCATGATCTCTTAATCTTCCGAGGCGTGCTCTCGTATGCCCACAACGAGCATCCAGCCCACGAGGTACAGGCATAGGCTTCCGAAAAGCACGGCGAGAATTCCCCTCAGGCGCGAAGGTTTGATCGCATCGTCGGGCATGTTTGGCTCGACTACGCGCTCCAGATAATACTGCTGCTGCTTGGCTTCGACCCTGGCTTGCTCAAGCGCTGCATTGGCCGCTGTAAGTGTTTGCTCCGCAAACTCCTGCTCGACGAGTAGGTTCTCGTACTCGGTGATCTTGGCAGCGATGCCGTCAGGGGTTCCAACAGCGCGACCGGTCTGCTCTGCGACCTGTCGCGAGATGCCTGCAATGCGATCACGCAAGGCGGGAATGGCGGGGTGCCTGGGAGCATTTCGCTGAATTTCAGCCAATTGCGCCCGGAGTGCGGCCTCCTGCGCGATCAGGCTATTCGACACCTCGAGGACTCCCAGGCCCTGTTGCTGCGGGTCGAGAATTTCCGATGTATTGCGATAGGCACCCAACTGAATGCGCGCATCGCGCACCCTCCCCTGCGCTTCGGTAACGCGTGCCTCGGCCTCTTCGATGGCCTTGGAGTTTACGCGCTGGTTCAGACGATTGACGAGCTCTTCGCCCAGGTCGAGCAGTCCTGCGTTGAGCACTTGGGCCTCCTCAGGTGTAAATGCGCTGACGCTCAACACGGTGAGACCGGTCTCACCGTCCTGCTGCGTGGTCATCATCGAGCCGTAATACTCGTACAGATCCTCGAATGTGTTATCTTGATAGATGAGCGGAAACCGGCTGAAGACATCGGCCTCTTGTGAGGCAAACGCGCCGCGCACGTCCGTTCGTCTCGAAAGGTCTGAAAGCGCGTTGCGTGATCGCAGATAACCGATGATCTCGCTGGCCTGTTCAGAGCCATTCCCCAACCCGGTCGATTGCAGCAGGCTGCCGATCGTATTCGAGCTGCTCGATGATCGTTCGGGCGCCTTGATGACGAAGCGCGATTCCGAGACATAGATGTCGGCGGCGATCACACCGTAATAAAGCGTCGCCAAAAGCGATGGTGCGACGACGAACAAGGCGAACCAACGCCACCGCGAGAGTGTTGCAATCAACTTGCTTCGCTTGTCGGTCGCTTCGACATGCCGTAGCAATTCAGGGTCGTGTTGCATAAAATTGCCTTAGCTTCAGCGAGATGAATGGAGGCTTTGAACCGGGCAATTGCCTCGATTGGCGTCGAAATGCCCGACGGGCCTTAGCAGCAAATCGTCCTTAGCCCAAAGTTTCCGGCGCCGGTATGGGTTAGATTGGGCAGTCGCGCCCTCCTTTTGGTGCCGAAGTATCGGAGCGAAGCTTCTGTGCGAGCGTTGCGCTCGCCTACGGGCGCCTCTTGAGAAAATCCTTGAGGCAGATGCCTATGAAGATCAGGGAGCGCAAGACAGCATCCTTTCCACGGAAGGCTGCCGCTAAAATCGCTCCGAAGTCGTGTCTAAATGTCGCACGGTCATCGAGAGTGCGAAAAGTATTCCAGAATTCTTCGGATCCCAACACATCCGGCATCAGGAATACGCCGTGATATCCGAAGGATGCGTCTGGATCGCCTGCACGCTCTGCGGCGAACCTGTTGGCGACTTCGGCCGGTGCGAACACCATGCCCTTTGTTTCGAGCATGGCCCGGTTGGTGCGCCCGATCGCGACATCTTCCGGGTGATGAGCGACAAAGTCGACGTCGCGGCAAGCTTCCATCAGTCGGCGGCTGCGCAGCGAGAAACCTCCGTTTCCGACGTCGTGACCATCGTTGAACTGCGGCCAGCTTGCACCGATATAATCATAGTCGAGGAAGACTTCTTCCCAGCGCTCCGCATCGATCACGTGTCCGTCCCATTGCACGATCAAGCCGTAGCTTGTCTGTATATGATCCGGTAGGTACGAGAGAATGAACTCCGAATAGGCTATGGATGAATCAATCCTCTTGATCGGCACGATTTCGATTTCGGGGGACACGGTTATGTCTCGCGCCGCGAGATTTTCGTGAGTGAACAGGAGCGCCCGCGCAACCTCAACCTCTTGAAGGCTTGCCTCCATCGCGCGGATCGTCGCTTCGAGATTAGACGAGCTGACGGCGCACAAGGTCACGTCCTTGAGTGCGCGGCGCTGGGCGGGCGAATTTCGGCAGGGAGTCATGTAGTCCGGGTCACAGGCGCAGAACGAACTGCTCGCTGTAGGGGCTTAGATCAGGATGATGGTAGGGGTCGTGCGCGCGCCTTTCGCGCATTTCTTCGTCGGTGGCAAGCTTCGTGCCCCAGCGCTCCTGCAATGCCGCGACTTCTCGGTCTTGGCGTGCGCTTCCGACCGGATCGCGATCGAAGCCGCGTGACACCGATTCGTGATGGATCAGCTGCGCGCGCGGCTCATAGAGATTGCGCCAACCCTTTTCGCTCAGGCGCAGACACAGGTCGACGTCGTTGAAGGAGACGGCGAAGCTCTCTTCGTCGAAGCCTTCGATGGATTCGAACTTCGCCCGTTCGACCACCATGCAGGCGGCTGTCACTGCTGACACGAATTGCGGGAGATTGTGGCGTTTGAAATAGCCCGCATCATCGGGGTGGAGAAGCTTGTGTGCGTGAGCCGCCGCGCCGCCGATGCCGGTGGCAATGCCAGCATGCTGTATGCGCCCGTCCGGGTAGAGCAGTTGCGCGCCGACTGCTCCGGCGTCGGCGCGGATCGCCTGTTTCGCCATCGTCTTTAGCCACTCTGGCGCGATAATCTCGATATCGTTGTTGAGGAAGCAGAGCAGTTCGCCTTTGGCTTCGGCCGCTGCGCGATTGGTCAAGGCGGCGAAGTTGAAAGCGCGCTCATCGTGCAACACGCGGGCGAATTGCGGGTCGAGGCCAGCCAGATAGTCGATTGTCGCCGGATCGGTTGAGCCGTTGTCGATCACGATGATCTCGGGCCGGTGCGGATAATCGGTGCGCGAGAGGCCCTCGAGACAGGTGCGCAGCAGGTCGACGCGGTCGCGAGTGGGAACGACTACGCTAACACCGGGTAGTGGTCCGGGCGGCTCTGCCGGCACTATCGGTACGCGCGGCTGGGCGCGCGTGCGGCGGTGGTGCAGCACTTCGCGGCAATGGAGTGCCTCGCCATCCATTTTCAACGTGCGGCAAATAGCGTCTGCCACGACTGCTTCGATCCAATCCGTTCCGGTGCCGACAACGCTGTCAACCCGCACGATCGCGGCACCGGTGAGGTAGTCGTGGTGCTTGAACAGCTCGCTGTTCCAGTCCGGCTTGAAATGCGGCGTGTGCCGCTTGCCGGTTTCGGTAATCAGGTCGTCGTCGGAATAGATCAGCCGGATCGATTGCGGTGCTGCGTTGGCGGCTTTACGATATACTTGTCCGGCCTCGGGATGGACGCGGTCACCGCTGGAAAGCGGCATTACCCAAAGATTGCCAGGCTCGCCGACCAGTTTGCGCAGTTCGGAGTCTATCTCGCCTGCAATTACGCGCCCTTCGATTTGGGCTTTTGCCAGGCTCGCCAATGTTGCGCTTGCACCTTCGCCGTCCTCGACCAACGCGATGATCCTAACCGATGCTTTCGGGTTGCCTTGCAGCGGCTCGCGGGCTCGCATAGCCTGCCATAGGTCATAAGCGTGACGGGTTTGCCCAAGCAACGGCGCGAGTTTCAGCTTAGCGCGAAGCTTCTTGCCCGTGACACGCCAGTAGAAGGCCTGCATGTATTGGCGCGGTGCCATTGCGATGGCTTCGGCATGGACCAGCGCGCGCAGATAGGCGGTCTTTCGGCTCACCTCGTATGCAATGGACGCCACCAGCCTTCGTTGGCAAGATACCAGCGCAAAGTCTGGTGAAGACCTTCGACGAAGGTCCGCTCGGCCGCGTATCCCAGCTCGCGGCGGGCCTTGGTCTCGTTGATCGCGTAGCGGCGATCGTGGCCCGCGCGGTCGGTGACGAACGTCTTGAGCGTATCGGACCTGAGGCCGCGCGCGGCCGGTGCGTCCGGATAACGGTCGGCAAGGCCCTCGACCTCCTCGAACGCGCGGTCGACCTCGGCGCAGATCGTGTCGATCACTGTCATGTTGGGCAGCTCAGCGCCGCCTCCGATATTGTAGGTCTCGCCCGGCTGGCCTTTCGCAAGACACGCATCGATCCCGCGGCAATGGTCCTCGACGTGCAACCAGTCGCGCACATTCATCCCGTCGCCGTAGATCGGCAAGTTCTTGCCCGACAATGCGTTGAGCAGGAACAGCGGGATCAGTTTCTCAGGATACTGATAGGGTCCGTAATTGTTGGAGCAATTGGTGGTCGTTACGTCTAGGCCGAAGGTATGATGGTAGGCGCGCACCAAATGGTCGGATGAGGCCTTCGACGCCGAATAGGGCGAGTTGGGGGCATAGGGCGTGGTTTCGCTGAAGGCTGGATCTTCGGGCCCGAGCGATCCATAAACCTCGTCGGTCGAGATATGGTGGAACCGATGCTCGCACCCCGTTCCCCGTTCGAGCCAGACCGCGCGCGCGGCTTTCAGCAGGCTGTTGGTGCCGAGAATGTTTGTGTCGATGAAAGCGTCCGGGCCGGTGATAGAGCGGTCGACATGGCTCTCGGCAGCAAAGTGCACAATCGTCGCGATGTCGCGTTCGCGCAGCAGCTTTTCGACCAGTTGCTGATCGCGGATATCGCCCTCAACAAGGTCGGCCTGTTCAATCCCTTCGATGGTCGACCGGTTGCCCGCATAGGTCAGCGCGTCGAGCACGACAATCGCATCTTTGGGATGCTTGTCAGACCAATAGCGAACGAAATTGCCACCGATGAAGCCAGCGCCTCCGGTGACGAGCAAATTAGCCAAGTGCTTTCTCCTCGCGCAGCATCTGCCGCAGGTTTACGCGCCAATGCGTGTGCCCGTCTTCCAGGAGCGCACGCGTCTTGCTGCTGTCCAGCAACGAGAAGGCCGGACGTGCTGCCGGAGTAGGATATTCGGCGGTGGTGATCGGGGTGATTGGAATTGCCTCGTTGAGAAGGCCGAGCGCGAGCGCTTCTTCCTGGATCGCGACTGCAAAGTCGTACCAGCTCGCGACGCCCGCATCCGAATGGTGGTAGGTGCCGTTCGCATCTTTTGCCAGCAGGCTCCAGATCGTGGCTGCAAGCCCCGGTGCCCACGTTGGAGCGCCAATCTGGTCGGCGACGACATTCAGGCCGGGAGTTTCGCGCATGAGGCGAAGCATTGTCCGAACGAAGTTGGCACCGCCGGCAGTGTAGACCCAGGCTGTACGAACGAGAATGTCGCCGTCGCGCAAGTGATCCTCGCCCTCTGCCTTGGTGCGTCCGTATGCGGAGATCGGCGCGCGCTTGTCCTCGGGCCGGTACGCGCGCGAGCTTTGGCCGTCGAACACGAAGTCGGTCGATACGTGAACGAGCTTCCCGGCATGCGCTTCGATCATGGCCTTCACGGCACCCGAATTAATCGCGTGTGCCGTGTTCTCGTCGCTCTCGGCCTTGTCGACCGCAGTGTAGGCAGCGGCGTTGACGATAACATCAGGCGATACCGAGCCGACGAGTTCGATAATGGCATCCGCGTCAGTCAGGTCGCACTCATCGATGCCGACTGCGTGAAGCTGTGCGCCAGCCGGAGCGCTGGCAATGAGGCCGCGACCAAGCTGGCCTTTGGCACCGGTGATCAGAACCTTCACGCAAACGCCTCCACCTGCGCGAGCGATTGGCCTTTTCGATCCTTGACCGAAAGCTGCACCTCAAGCCCGTCGGTGGGCCATTCGATCCCGACCTCCGGGTCGTCCCAGCTAAGCGAATGCTCGTTTTCGGGAGCATAGAGCGCGTCGCATTTGTAGAGAAAGTCCGTGTTGTCTTCGAGCGTCAGGAAACCATGGGCAAAGCCTTGCGGGACCCAGAACATTCGTTTGTTTTCTGCTGACAGCTCGACACCGACCCACTTGCCGAATGTCGGTGAAGAGCGCCTGAGGTCGACCGCGACGTCATAGACGGCACCGCTGACTACACGGACCAGTTTGCCTTGCGGCCCCGGGTTCTGGAAGTGCAAACCGCGCAGCACCCCCTTTTGCGAACGCGAATGGTTGTCCTGCACGAATGCTATGTCGAGCCCGGCCCGTGCGAACGCGTCCGCGTTCCAGCTTTCCATGAAGAAGCCTCGCTCATCGCCGAACACCTTGGGTTCGATAATCAGCGGGCCTGCGATCTCGGTTTCGACGATATTCATGGCTGCGCGCTCAACCGATTGCCGGCTGATCCAAAAGGCCGATCAGATACTCGCCGTAGCCCGACTTGCGCAGAGGCTGAGCGATCTCTTCGAGCCGTGCATCGTCGATAAAGCCCTGTCGCCAAGCGATTTCTTCGGGGCAGGCGATCTTCAGGCCCTGGCGCTCTTCGGTTATGCGCACATAGGTCGCCGCATCGAGCAGCGTGGCGTGCGTGCCGGTATCGAGCCAGGCGAAGCCGCGCCCCATGATCTCGACCGACATCGAATCTTCGTCGAGATAGAGCCGGTTGAGGTCGGTGATCTCCAATTCGCCCCGCGCGGAAGGAGCAAGGTCACGTGCGCGATCGACCACGGTCTCGTCGTAGAAGTAGAGACCGGTCACCGCATAGTTCGACTTGGGAGCCGTGGGTTTTTCCTCGACCGAGATCGCGCGGCCTCTAGCGTCGAATTCGACCACGCCGAAAGCTTCGGGATCGTTGACCCGGTAGGCAAAGACGCTCGCGCCGGTGTCCCGTGCATCGGCGTTCCGGAGCAATTCGGGTAGACCGTGGCCGTAGAAGATGTTGTCGCCCAGGATCAGCGCGCTGGGCCCCCCGCGCACGAAGTCCGCGCCGATGTGATAGGCCTGTGCGAGCCCTTCGGGCCGGGGCTGCTCGGCATAGCTGAGATTGACGCCAAAGTCCGATCCGTCGCCCAGCACGCGCTGGAATTGCTCGGAATCGTCAGGCGTGGTGATGATGAGAATGTCGCGTATCCCGGCCAGCATCAGCGTGCTGAGAGGATAGTAGATCATCGGCTTGTCGAAGACCGGCATCAACTGCTTTGATACGCCCTTGGTCAGGGGGTAGAGCCGGGTGCCCGACCCACCGGCAAGGATAATGCCTTTTCGGCTCTGGGAACTCATTGCAAATTCTTATGTAACTGCGACCACAATTGCCGGCGCGTCCTTCGCAGCGTCGCATCGTGAGGTCAAGAGCGATAGGGATGACGGCTGTGCGAACGGTGGAGAGTGCGACAGAGATCGATCTGGCAACTAGCCGTGAGTTTCTGCGCGGAGAGACCGTCACCGAATAGGTTGTGATGCAGCGCGAGGGCGGCTGATGGCGTGTCGGCGATTGCGACATGACCGAGGTTGGCGCACAGGCCCCGGCGCGGGCTTGATCGCCAAACGAAAAGGGCCGGAAGGATGCGTTCCCTCCGGCCCTTTGCTACTCACGAAATCGCGTTAACTACATGCCCGAACCCGGACCGTAAGTGATTTCGACGCGACGGTTCTGCAGTTCGCGAACCCCGTCGGCGGTCGGAACGCGCAGTTGCGTTTCGCCGAAGCCTTCGGCCGAAATCCTGCCGTCGGGAATGCCCCGTCCGGTAAGATATTCGCGCACCGAAGCGTTACGACGATCGGCCAGGCCTTCGTTGTAGCGCATCGAACCCGAGGTGTCGGTGTGACCCGCCAGCATGACTGAAGCCGTGCCGCAGTTGCGATACGCCGAAACCGCATTGTCGAGAATGGTCGCAGCTTCGGGCGTGATGTCCGACTGATCCCATTCGAAGAAGACGATGTACGGCCCCTTGTTGCACGCCGGCGGTGCCGGAGGAGGCGGCGGAGGCGGTGGCGGAGGAGGCGGTGGGGGCGGGGGAGGCGGCGGAGGCGGCGGAGGCGGCGGTTCCGCTCCACCGAAATTATAAACGAGGCTTCCCAGCAGCGAATGCGATTCGAGCCTGGCTTCGAGCGGGCTGTTGTTGAAGCCGTCGATGTTGAGATTCTCGACCCGGAAATAACGATATTTCACCCCGATATCGACGCTATCGTTCAGGGGATAACGAAGACCGGCGATTCCCTGATAAGCGAATGCGGTCCCGCTGTCGTCGATGAAGGTTCCGCTGCCCGGAGCGCTCAGCTCGAAATCGACAGCCGCGAACCCGGCGCCGCCGCCCGCATAGAGCTGCACTCCCTCGTCGCTACCGAAATCGAGGAGCAGGTTGACCATACCACTGTAGGTTTTCTGGGTGCTGTCCGGCCCCGTACGAAACCCGCCCGGCAGGCCGGCCGTATTGTTGGGGCTGAGCATGACGAAAGTGTCGTGATCCTGGTTTTTAAAACCCGCTTCACCTTCGACGCGGAACCAACCGAAGTCGTATCCTACGATTGCGTCGACCTCGATTCCTGTGCCGGTATTGGCGATTGATTGGTTCAGAGGAGGAGTGCCCTGAAACGGTTCACTCTCGATCTCGACCTGGTCTTCAAAGACGATACCGCCCTCGATGCCGGCATACCATTGCCCGTCGCGAGCTTGCGAGGGGGATGCGATAACGGTAGCGACGCCGGCGAGAAGAAGTAATTTTGTTTTCATATTTGCCTCACTCATACCTGACACTGCTCATAGGACGGTTCATCGTTCGTGGCAAACATTATGCGCGCAGCTTTGTTCCAAAAAAGGTTACAAGTTGAACGATTTGCCTGAAACGCGGCTCAATCCGGCCACGCTCGTATCTCGTTTCAAGTCAAACCTTCCGGGCCGAAACCTGACCTGTAGGTCATTTCGACTCGGCGGTTCTGAAGCTTGTGCAGGCCATCCGCAGTGGGAGCTCGGGGCAGTGTTTCACAGAAGACTTCGCCAATGATGCGGGTGGCCGGCATGCCGCGACCTGTTAGATATCGTTGAACGCCGGCATTGCGCCGTTGGGCGCTCTCCTCCTTATCGCTGGTGCTGCTGGCGCGATCCGGAAGATCTGCAGGCATCACACGTGCGGCACCGAAATTGTCTCCCGTCAGCGCCTATGGCACTCAATTCAGGTTGTGATTTGAGGGGATTTAGGTTTCGTCGTAGTGACGAAGAAAAGACGATGAGAACCAAGAATTTCGACGTCAAAGCAGCCTGTCGCGCAGGTTGTGAAGGACATCCGCAGCCGGACGCGGCGCACTTTTAAGAAGACAAGATCAGGATCGTGTTTGAAGGTCTGCGGGTCTGATATGGGAAACGGCTGCTACCTCAACTGAAACGGGCAATGGAGTCGTTGCCGTGGGAACTAGGCTCAGGACTCATTGGGGCAACCAGAAGATGACGGTTGTGGCGATGCAGATGGCTGAGAAGAAGGTGTGGGCGCAGCGGTCGTAACGGGTGTGGATGCGTCTCGAGTCCTTGAGCTTGCCGAACATGTTCTCAACCTTGTGGCGCTGGCAGTAGAGGTTGGTATCGTGCGGGATGGGCACTTTGCGGATGGTCTTTGACGGGATGCAGGCGGCGATGCCGCGCTCAGCCAGGGCGTGACGGAACCAGTCGGCATCGTAGCCCCGGCCGGCCAGCAATGCCTTGGCCTTGGGGAACGCATCGATCATCAGCGCAGCGCCTTTGTAATCGCTCATCTGGCCTTCGCTGAGCAGCATGATGAGTGGGCGGCCCTTGCCATCGCAGACGGCGTGGAGCTTGGAGTTCAGCCCGCCTTTGGTGCGCCCGATACGTCGGGGTAGAGCCCCTTTTTTAAGAGGCTCGTTTTAAGAGGCTCGCCTCTGTGCGATGCGCCTTGAGATGGGTGCCGTCGATCATTAGCCGATCGGGCTTGCCGCCCTTGGCCGCCAGCTTGGCGAAGATGCGGTTGAACACGCCTAGGCGGCTCCAGCGGATAAACCGGTTGTAGATCGTCTTGTGCGGGCCATAGGCAGGAGGCGCATCGCGCCAGCGCAGTCCGTTCCGGATCACGAAGATAATGCCGCTCACGATCCACCGATCATCGACACGGGGGATACCGTGCGACAACGGAAAGCAGGGCTCGATCCGGCGCATCTGCGCCTCGCTCAACAACCGTAAATCAGACCCAAACAGCACCTCCTTGGTGCCGCCATTGAATCAACCCAATCTCGCCAGCGCAAGCAACTTAATAGGTCTGAGTCTAGATGAGCTGGACGCAAAGCCAGCCCATAGCTGGCTGTTCGAAATCGATCCGCCGATGGATTTTCGGAAGTCTATTTCCTGCTGATCCAGGCGATGGCCCGGCAGGTCTTCACCGCGGACGACCGGATCGAGATCGAGCCGGAAGATGCGATCTTCTATCCCGATACGATGCTCGACGAGCATCCTGACGGGCAGCTGCTCGACCGACGGTTGCAGCAGGCCTGCTCACCCGGTCCTCGCATGGTACGCGATGGATGGGCGGCTGAGGGAAGGACGCAATCCGACCCCATCAAAAACGACTGGTCTCGCGCGGTAGACGCAATCCGCGCGCTCCCCTTCGCCTGGCAGCATCAGGCTGCGCATTTGCTGCGTGACGTGTCCTTGACGGAGTTTACAGCAGGGCTTGCGCCGGTGTTGGAGCAAATGAGGCAGGCGGATGCGCGGGTCTTTGCCGAAACAATGGACCTTGGCGAGCCGGAAGCGATCGTGGAGTTTCTGCTGCGTTGTGCGGTCGTTCGTCGGTCCGAGCCGCAGACTGCATCCGGTGGCCATGACGTGATCGATCGCTTGATCGAGTCTTGGAGATCGTCGGCCACGCAGATGACCAGCGCGCTGTCGCTCATCTACTGCCAGGATTTCGTCGACACCTTCGAGGACGCGGGGCCGGTTTTCGCGAATGTTCAGATTTACGACGGGAGAGCCGATGATCCGGTGCTTCGGAGCAGGCAGTTCCTGTAGAGGTCCAATTCAGTGATAACTTGCCAGGCTGGACCTCGCAGGGCGAATAACGGGAATTTCCGTAGTCGCCTACTGTTCCCAACATCTTAGCGGACGCGACCACCATCATGATTGGTGTGGCGAATGATTGTGATTCAGCTCAACGCCTTGGACCATTGTCGACTGAGAGCTCGTCACGAGATGCTCACGATACGAACGTCGATGCGCATGGCGATATTTCAACACTATCGCGACCGGCCGAACCGAATTTATATTCGACACGTTTCCGACACGCAGCCGGAGCGCATGGCCTAAGTATCTGAAAAAATGGTGGGCGCGGCAAGGATTGAACTTGCGACCCCACCCGTGTGAAGGGTGTGCTCTACCACTGAGCTACGCGCCCGCCGGATCGTCGCGCGCCCGGCCATGCGGGCCGCCTCTACGGCAGGGGCGCGCCTTTGCCATGCGCGGGCGCGCGAGGCAAGCGGCGAATGGCTATCCCGCGACCAGGCGCATCATCCGCGCGAGCCAGCCGTCGCCTTGTGCGGCGTGCGCCGCGCGGCCGGGCTGCGCCGGGCATTCGAGGCAATAGGCCTGCATTCCGCGTACCGACAGCAGCCGCTCGACATCCATCGCGACCCGTCCCGTCAGCGATTGCTCGCGCCGGGCGACCATCGCGAACAGGTCGCCGCCCCTTGCCCGGTTCCCGGCATTGTCCGCACCGTCGCCTCCGATCATGCGCCGGATCAGCGAATCGTAGGGCCGGATATCGTCGCCGAGCCATTGCACATGCCAGTCGCCGTCCTCGAGTTCGGCCCGTTCGGCGACCCATGCGAGCGCCTCGTCGATGCCGCCATACTGGTCGACCAGCCCGATCTGCCGCGCGGCGCCGCCGTCCCACACACGGCCCTGGCCGATACGGTCGACCTGCTCGGTGGTGAGGTTGCGCGATTCGGCGACGCGGGCGAGGAAGTCGGCATAGCCGTCCTCGATCGAGCTTTGCAGGATCGCATCGACTTCGGGGGTGAAGCCGTCGAGCAGGTCGGGCTGACCCGACAGCGCGGTCGTGCGTACCCCGTCGGCATTGATGCCGATTTCAGCCGCGGCGTTCTCGAAGGTCGGGATCACCGCGAAGATGCCGATCGAACCGGTGATCGTCTCGGGCTCGGCAAAGATCCGGTCGGCCGGGGTCGACACCCAGTAGCCGCCGCTCGCCGCGACATTCGCCATAGACACCGCGATCGGGATGTCGGCGGCCTTGTGGCGCAGGATCGCGCGGCGGATTTCCTCCGAAGCCAGCACGGAACCGCCGGGCGAGTCCACGCGGACCACCAGACCGGCCAGATCGTCGTCGAGCGCTTCGTCGAGCAGTTCGGCGATCCGGTCGCCGCCCGCCGTGCCGGGGCCGGCATCGCCGTCGACGATTTCGCCGGCGATGGTCACCACGCCGATCGCGCTGCCCGGCAGGTCAGGTTCGATATCGGCCAGCCACGGGTCGAGCTCGGTGTGGGCATAGGCGCCGGGCGTCTCGTCCCAGCCATCCTCGCCGGCGATTTCCTTGACCCGTTCGCCGAACTCGACCTTGCTGCCGAGCTTGTCGACCAGCCCGGCTTCGAGCGCCGCCTGGGCGAGGTCGCCATTGCTCGCCTCGACCCATTCGACCGGCCCGCCGACGATGCGGTCGAGCTGCAGCTTGGGCCGCGCCTTCTTCACATTGGCCTGCCACTCGGCCCACAGCGCGCCGTAGAGCGCTTCGTAATTTTCGCGCGCCTCGGGCGACATGTCGCTGCGCGAATAGGGCTCCACCGCGCTCTTGTAGGTGCCGACCTTGTACACGCGGGCGTTGATCTTGAGGTTCTCGAGCAGCTCGGCGTAATAGAGTCGCGCGCCGCCCGGTCCGGCGACGATCGCTCCGCCGAGCGGATCGACCCATACCTCGCTCGCATGCGCCGCGAGCAGCATCGCGTCGTCGCCATAGGCGATCGCATAGGTCAGCACCGGCTTGTCGGCGGCCTTGGCCTTTTCCAGCGCCTCGCCGATGTCCTGCAGGTGGACCTGTCCGCCGCCGATGAAATTGGTGAGATCGAGCACTATCGCGTCGATCCGGTCGTCGGTCGCGGCCTCCTCGATCGCGTGGACGAGGTCGCGCACCTGGTATTCGCCGATCGGCTCCTCGCCGCTCAGCAGGATGGTGAGCGGATCGACCGCCGATTTCTCTTCGACCACATAGCCGTCGAGTTCGAGCAGCAACGCGCCGTCGCGTACCATGCCCGGGCTCGGCCGCGCGGTGAGCACGGCATAGAGCGCGAAGAAGAACAGCAGCAGGAAAATCAGGCTGAGCCCGTCCTTGATGCCCACCAGAACCCGCCAAACCTTGCCTGCGAAACCCATTTGAAATTCCTCGAAACTCACCGTTTGGTACAGGTTAGGGGGCTTCTGGCATTTTCGCCAGCGGGAAACCGCTTGAGCGGTCCACCCCACTCGACTAAGGGCACTGCTTTAATGACTTCGACGGGTTCCTCCAGCGCTCCGGGCCGCTTTCCGGCAGGTCGGCGCGCATTTCCGCATCGCGACCTGACGGGTATCGGACAGCTCGAACGGCACGAGATCCTGTTCCTGCTCGCCGAGGCGGAACAATGGGTCGAGTTCAACCGCAACGCCGACAAGCATTGCGAGGAACTGTCGGGCCTGACCATCATCAACGCCTTTTTCGAAAATTCGACGCGCACGCTGCTGAGCTTCGAAATAGCCGGCAAGCGGCTCGGCGCGGATGTGGTCAACATGCACGCCGCGCAATCGAGCGTGAAGAAGGGCGAGACGCTGATCGACACTGCGATCACGCTCAACGCGATGCGCGCCGATGCGATCGTCATCCGGCACGGTTCGAGCGGCGCGGTCGACCTGATCGCGAGCAAGGTCGATTGCCCGGTGCTCAATGCCGGCGACGGGCAGCACGAGCACCCGACGCAGGCGTTGCTCGACGCGCTCGCGCTGCGCCACGCGCTCGAAGAGCGCGGCGAGGGGGCGGAGGATTTCACCGGGCTGACGGTGACGATCTGCGGCGACATCCTGCACAGCCGCGTGGCGCGCTCGAACATATTGTGCCTGACCGCGCTCGGAGCGAGCGTGCGCGTATGCGCGCCGCCCGCGCTTATGCCTGCGGCGATCGAGGCGATGGGCGCGCAGCCGTTCCACGATTTCGACGCCGCGCTCGAGGGCACCGACGTGGCGATGATGCTGCGGCTCCAGACCGAGCGGATGAGCGGGCAATTCATCCCCTCGGCGCGCGAATACCACCATCTCTACGGGCTCACGCGGCAGCGGTTGGAGAAGCACGCGCCCGACGCGCTGGTGATGCATCCCGGCCCGATGAACCGCGGGGTCGAGATCGACAGCGAGGTCGCCGACATGCTCGACCGCTCGATCATAACCCGGCAGGTCGAGATGGGCGTGGCGATCCGCATGGCCTGCCTCGACGTGCTGACCCGCCGCGCGCGCGATGTCGAGGGCTGGAACCTCGAACAGGACGGGGGGCAGTGGGTATGAAGCAGCCCCGGCCCGTGACGATCACCGGCGGCAGGCTGGTCACGCCCGATGGCGTGCACGAGGGCGTTATCCGGCTGGTCGATGGTGCGATTGCTGCGGTGGGCGATATTGCGGCGGAAGACGGCGACGAGGTGGTGGATGCGAAGGGCAGGCTCGTTGCGCCCGGGCTGGTCGATTTCGGCGTATTCGCGATCGACAAGCCGGCGTTTCATTTCGGCGGTATCACCCGCGCGGCGCTGATGCCCGACCAGGCACCGCCGCTCGATCTGCCGAGCCGCGTTTCCTACATCGCCAAGAGCGGCAAGCCCGATCTGTGGGTGCACCCGCTCGCCGCCGCGACCCGCGGGCTCGAGGGCCGCGAACTGGCCGAGCTCGGGCTGATGAAGGAAGCGGGCGCGCGCGGGGTCGCGACGGGGCGGCGCTGGATTGCGGATTCGGGCGCGATGCTGCGGCTGTTGCGCTATGCCGCTATGCTCGATCTCGTCGTGGTCGCCCATGCCGAGGATGGCTGGCTGGTGGGCGAGGCGGCAGCCACCGCCGGGGAGATGGCGACCCGGCTCGGTCTGCCGAGCGCGCCTGCCGAGGCCGAGGCCCTGGCGGTCGCGCGCGATATTGCGCTGGCCGAAATGGCCGGTGCGAAACTGCATTTCCGCCAGATTACCACGCGCGCCGCACTCGACCTGATCCGGTCGGCCAAGGTTCGCGGCGTTGCCATCAGCTGCGGCACGACTCCGGCGCATTTCATGCTGTCCGACCTCGCCACCGCGGAGTTTCGCACGTTCGCGCGCCTGTCCCCGCCGCTGCGCAGCGATGCGGATCGGCAAGCGGTCATCGATGCGATCGGCGACGGGACCATCGACGTGGTCGCCAGCGGCCACGACCCGCGCGGTCCCGAGGACAAGCGCCTGCCTTTCGCCGATGCCGAGCCCGGCATGGCCGGGGCGGAGACCCTGCTCGCGATGACACTGACGCTGGTGCGCGACGGCGTGATCGACCTGGCGCGCGCCTTCGAACTGCTTGCCGCCACGCCCGCGCGCCTGCTGGGCGTAGAAGCGGGCCAATTGCGCAAGGGCTGGGAGGCGGATATCGCGCTGATCGATCCCGACAAGCCGTGGGTCGTCAGCAGCGCCAGGATGGAAGCGACTGCGGGCAACACCCCGTTCGACGGCCAGCCGACACAGGGCAGGGTGACCGCGCTCTACAAGGGCGGCGTCGCACTCTCGCAAGAGCGCGAGTCGAAAATCTGCCCGGAATGCGGGCATGAGTTTCAGGGGAATGGCTGGGACGGCATCGACGCTCACTGGCGAGCGAAGCACGAAAATGTGATGCCCTACGAGAAAGCCTGGCCTTTGCTCAGCTCGGGGAATTATCCCGGATAGACAAAAACCCCTCCCGTTTCCGGGAGGGGCAGGGAAGTTACCACTCGCTGTTGTGGTTCGTTGAAAAGCGCTAGCGCGAAGCGACGCGGATGCCGTTGTCGACCGCGCCGGGAAGCGGCTTGCCCGCCGCCCAGGCGATGCAGCCGTGGCCGCTGCGGCGCACGGTCGAACACATCGAGCGCGAGCTGTTGTTGGCGAAGCCGGCGGCGGAGACGCGGTAATAGGTCTTGCCGCGCACCACCGCCCTGGTGATGACCATGTCGTGATCGCGCAGTTGCGGATAGCGCTTGGAATAGATGCCCCAGGCGCGCTTGGCGCTCGCTTCGCTCGAGAATGAGCCGAGCTGGACCAGATGCGTGCCCGCCGCAGCGAGATCGGCGGTGGTGGCGGGAGCAGGTTCGGGCGAAGCGACCGCGCGGCGTGCGCTGGCGACGCGCGGGGCGGGCGCTTGCTGGACCACCGGGTCGGAAACGAAGCGGACAGCCTGCCTGCTCGCCTGCGTCGGCGCGGCAGCGGCCGGTGCGGGCGCGGCGAAAGCGGCCTCGAAATCGGCCGGACGCGATGCAGCCGGCTGGGCGGGTGCGGCAGCCAGCGCGGGCAGTTCGCCCGCATTTTCGGCAGAGGCGTAGTCGTTCTGCGCCGCGGCCTCGGCCGCGAGCATTTGCGTTCCCGGATTGTTGTTCAGTGCCAGCGCGGCTGGCTGGCCGCTGTCGCCGGTGACCGGCACTGCGAGCAGCGATGCGACGCGTTGCTGATAGGCTTCGGGCTGCGCTACGCGCGCCCATTCGCGGATCCGCTCGTCGAGCTGGTCGGCGGGCACGTCTTCGGCAGCCATGATCCGCGCCGCGCTCCAATTGCCCTGCAGGGCATAGGCATAGGCGAGGTTCTGACGTACCTTGGGCGTGTTCTGGCCCGCGCGCACGGCATTGCCGAGCACGTGGATGCCGCGGTCGGGCGCTCCTGCCAGCGCCAGCGCCAGGCCGAGATCGGCCGGATCGATCGCGTCGCGCCATTCCTCCAGCGTGGCGAGCGCGGCGCGGTTGTTGCCCGCGGCGGTTTCGGCGAGCGCGTAGCTCAGCGCGATGCGCGGCGAACGTTCGCCGAGCGCCATCGCGTCCTTGAAGGTCGTTGCGGCCGACTGGAAGCGCCCGGCTTCCATATAGGTCGCGGCGAGCACCGCGCGGTAGGATGCGTTGCGCGGCTCGGCGAGCACGGCGGCTTCGGCATGCTCGATCGCGGAGCTGGCCCTGCCCTTGGCAAGAGCCTCCTGCGCCTTGCTGGCGGACATGTCGGCGCGCGGCGCGGCCTTGCCGCTGCAGCCGCCCAGCGCCATCGAGGCAAGGGCGGTCGATGCCACCAGGGCGATCATCCGTGTGCGGTTTGCGGTGCTGCTCATGGTGTCTTCCCCTGTGGGTCCTCAGTTATGGTTCACTTGCGCTGCGAGCGTTTCGACTTCGGGCATCGCGGCGAGCATGGCGTCGAGAGCCTCGGTCACGATCTGCTGCGCGCTGCGATTCCTGACGGTGCAGGCGAGCCGCAGCTTGAGATGGCGTTCGGCATCGAGCCTGAGCGTGAAGGCGGCGCGCTTGCCGCGCTTGAGCGCGCTGCTGCGCGGACGAACTTCGGCCGCCACCTTTTCCGCCAGATCCTGCTGCTGACGATGGACGTCGTTGTCCTGCGCCGGGAGCTGGACGACGTTGGATTGGGCGTTCTCTTCCTCGTCGTGATGGCCCATGTCGTTCCAGCCGAGATCCTCGAGCGGTTCGGCGGGTGCGGCGGCGGCCGGCACCAGGCCGTGTTGCGGGCGCATGGCCGGCTTGGCGCCGCCCTTGCGGGCGAGAAGCGACTGGTTGAGGGAGGCGAAAGAGGGTTCGCTCACCGGGGTGCTTCCTCCGCTCTACTGCGCGACCCGGCGGCCGAAACCGCCCGCCGGGCGGTGGGTGCCCGCCATTTGCGACATCGAATTGGGCGCGGCGAACACCGTGCGGCGGAAATTCTTTTCCAGGCGATCGGCGATATAGTTCCACAGCGCAGTGACTTCGGCTGCACTGCGGCCTTCGGGATCGACTTCCATCACCGTGCGGCCGTCGATCATCGAGGCGGCGAAATCGGTCCGGTGGTGGAGCGTGATCGGGGCGACGGTGCCGTGCTGGCTCAGCGCGACCGCGGCTTCCGACGTGATCTTGGCCTTGGGCGTCGCGGCATTGACGCAGAACACCAGCGGCTTGCCCGCGCGTTCGCACAGATCGACCGTGGCGCCGACGGCGCGCAAATCGTGCGGGCTCGGACGGGTCGGGACGACGATCAGTTCGGCGACGCCGATGACCGACTGGATCGCCATGGTGATCGCCGGCGGGGTATCGATGACCGCGAGCTTGAAACCCTGCTGGCGCAGCACCTGCAGGTCGTTGGCCAGCCGCGCCACGGTGGTCTGCGCGAAGGCCGGATATTCGGCCTCGCGCTCGTTCCACCAGTCGGCGAGCGAACCCTGCGGGTCGATGTCGATCAAGACAACGGGTCCGGCCCCGGCGCGCTGCGCCTGAACCGCCAGATGCCCGGACAGGGTCGTCTTGCCCGATCCGCCTTTCTGCGATGCCAATGCCAGTACTCGCAAGGCTGGTCCCCCTGAAAAACCGTCCTGAAATCCCCGCACCATTGCGGGCTCTGCGCCGGGGATCGCAGGATACCCCTAATTTTAGGTTAATCGGCGCTGCCTCACACCCGGCTTAAGAATGAAGGCCTGACTGTCTCACGGCTGGACGGAAAATCGTGGGGGCGAGAAACTCTTTGCTAACAGGTCGTTCACTATGTCAGTCTGGCAGGAAAGGCCGAACAGGGGCGCACAGGACATGAATATCGCACGCAGACTGTCGATGCTTGCTGGCGGCGCGATGCTGGCCACGGCGGGCCCGGCGCTGGCCGACGTCAAGGACGGCGTCGATGCCTGGGCGCGCGGCGATTACGACCGTGCGGTCGCCGAATGGCGCGGTCCGGCGGCGCAGGGCGATCCCGATGCGCAGTTCAACATGGCGCAGGCCTACCGCCTCGGGCGCGGCGTACCGGCTAACCAGAAACAGGCCGAGGTGCTCTACGCCAAGGCCGCAGCGCAAGGCCATATCAAGGCCGCCGACAATTACGGGTTGCTGCTGTTCCAGGGCGGACGCCGCGAGGAGGCGATGCCCTATATCCGCGGTGCGGCCGATCGTGGCGATCCGCGCGCGCAATACCTGCTCGGCATCGCGCATTTCAACGGCGACATGGTACCCAAGGACTGGGTCCGCGCCTATGCCCTGCTGACGCTGGCGAACGGCGCCGGGCTGCCGCAGGCCGCGCCCGCGATCGAGCAGATGGACGGCTACATCCCGCTCGAACAGCGGCAGGCAGCGCAATCGCTGGCGCAGCAATTGAACCGCGAGGCCGATGCGCGCCGGGCGCAGCAGATGGCCGCCGCCGACCTTTCGCTCGGGCGCGAGGCTACCGAAACCGCGCCGCCGCCGCGCCAGGCCGCCGCGCCACCGCCGGCGACATTGCCCCCGCGCGGAGCGGCGCGCGTTCCGGAACCGGTCGCCCGGGCCGGTGTGCCGCCTTCGGTGGCCGCGGCGCAGGCCGCCATCGCCGAGGCGGAACGCGTCACCGGCACCGAAAGCCCCGCCACCGCAGGTGCCGACTATGCCCGGCCCACGACGACTCCTGCGCGGACGCCCGGCGCTGCGCCTCCGCCTGCGCGCCAGGCTGCCGCTCCGGTGCGCCGGGATCCCGCTCCCGCTCCGGCGACGTCCTCCGGCGATGGTCCGTGGCGCGTCCAGCTCGGCGCGTTCGGCGTTGCCGGCAATGCCGAACGGCTGTGGGCGCGGCTGCAGGACCGTCCCGAACTGTCGGGCAAGCGGCGCTTCATGGTTCCGGCGGGCAGGCTGACCAAGCTGCAGGCGGGCGGCTTCGCCAGCCGCGCCGCCGCGCAATCGGCCTGCGACAGCCTCAAGCGCGCCGGGCAGGCGTGCCTGGTGACGCGATAGCGGGCATTCGGCCGCGGCAGCTTTGCCGTTGCCTCCGGCGGGACTTTCCACCCGGCCCGATACTGCCTATGCCTTTCCCGAGAGGGGGAATGTATGGCCGATTCCACAGCAATGCGCGACGCCGGGCAGAGCACGCCGGACCAGTCGGAAATCGTCGGGCCGGTCAAGGCGACCGATCGCATCGCCAGCCTCGATTTCATTCGCGGCATCGCGGTGCTCGGGATCCTCGCGGCGAACATCGTCGCCTTCGGGCAGCCGTTCAACGCCTATATGTGGCCCGAGCAGTTCCTGACCGAGCACGGTCCGACCTCGGACTGGTTGTGGGTTGTGCAGTTCGTGGTGATCGACGGCAAGATGCGCGGGCTGTTCACGCTGCTGTTCGGCGCGGGGCTCGCGCTGTTCATGGAAAAGGCATGGGCGCGCGGAGAGAGGCGCTCGCTGCAGGCGCGGCGACTGCTCTGGCTGCTGGTGTTCGGGCTTGTCCATTTCTATTTCATCTGGCGCGGCGACATTCTGATACTCTATTCGGTCGCGGGTTTCGTCGCGATGCTGTGCCTGCGCTGGACTGGGAAGACGCAACTGATCGTCGGCGTGCTCGGCTATATCGTCGGATCGCTGCTCTACGCGGCGATGCTCGGTCCGAGCTACTTCGTCGCCGAAACGCCGATGGGCGAACAGGCGGCGTTCGCCGAAATGCGCGAGGGGCTGGCCGAGGGCAAGGCCGAGGCCGTGGCCGACGACTTGGCCGAGGTGCCGATCCTGACCGAAGGCAGCTACGCCGATTTCGTAACTCACAATTTTACGCAGCATGCCACCGATCCGCTGTTCATGCTGGTCCTGTTCGTGCTCGAAACCCTGCCGCTGATGCTGATCGGTATGGGGCTCTACAACAGGGGTTTTTTCGGCGGCGGGACCGACCGGGGCAGGATGCGCCTGTGGGGCTGGATCGGCCTCATCGCGGGGACTGCGCTGACGATCCCGATCGCGCTGTGGGTGCACGAGGTCGGGATCACCTACTGGTCGAGCCTGTCGGCCTTCACCGCATTCTCCGCGCTGCCGCGGTTGCCGGTGGTGATCGGGCTTGCGGCCCTGCTGGCGCTGTGGGGCGCGCATGCGACCGGCTGGCTCGGGCAGCGCCTGTCGGCCGCGGGACGCATGGCGTTTTCGAACTATCTCGGCACGTCGGTGCTGATGATGCTGGTGTTCCATCCCTGGGCCGGCGGGCTGTGGGGCGATCTCACCCGGCCGCAGCTCTACCTCGTGGTGCTCGGCGCGTGGATCGTGATGCTGGCCTGGTCGAAGCCGTGGCTGGCGCGGTTCCGCTACGGCCCGCTCGAATGGCTGTGGCGCTGCCTGACCTACTGGCAACGCTTTCCGCTGCGGCGTTAGCGTCGGCTTTGTTGAATGCGGCACCGGCCCCCTCCCACCCGGCCACGCATGTCGTTTTCCGGTGGTGAGGCGACCTGTTGCTACGTGGCAGGTGTCGGACCACCGGGGCTGTTCCATCCCACGCCCCCACCCGGCCACCCATAGGATACTATAGTCGGGGTGGCCGCCGTCCGGGGGAAGCATTTCCCCGGAATCCTTCCTAATCCCGAACGCGGGGCGTGGGAAGGAACAGCCAAGGGAGGGACGGACGTCCCGACCGCGCGAACAAATCTCTTGCTATTGAGAATTGTTCGCATAGATTGGCATCTGCGAATCACTCGCAGGAGCCGCGAATGTACGTCTGCATCTGCAACGCCATCAGGGAGAGCGAGCTGCGCCGCGCCGCGCGGCATACTTCCGGCGATGCGGAAGCGGTCTATGCCGCGCTCGGCAAGCGCCCCGATTGCAGCCAGTGCCTTGAGGATGCCGAGGACATCCTGTTCGAGGAACGCGCGATGAACCTGTGCCGCCACGCCGTCGCGGCCTGACTTTCCGCTAACGCAAATCGCTCGCAAATGGCGGAATTCCGCCGTTTTTTCGCAGTCGAACCCTTGTCATGAGGGCGCGCGAAGCGCATAGGCTCGCGCGTTCCCCACGCACAGGAGACGGGCCATGAAGGGCGACGAAACGGTCATCGAGTTCCTCAACAAGGCGCTCACCAACGAGCTGACCGCGATCAACCAGTACTGGCTGCATTATCGCGTCCTGCTCGATTGGGGCGTCCACAAGCTTGCCGAATACGAGCGGCACGAGTCGATCGACGAGATGAAGCACGCCGACATCCTCGCCGAGCGCGTGTTGTTCCTCAACGGCCTGCCCAACTTCCAGGCGATCCACAAATTGAAGGTCGGCGAGACGGTCGAGGAAATCCTCAAGGCCGACCTCGCGATGGAGCAGGAGGCGATTCCGCTGCTGCGCGACGCGATCGAGCATTGCGAGAAGGTGCGCGACTATGTCAGCCGCGAAATCTTCGAACGCATCCTCGAAAGCGAGGAGGAGCATGTCGACTTCCTCGAAACGCAGTTCGACATGATCGAGCGGATGGGACTCGAGAACTACGTCCAGCTGCAGAGCAAACCGGCCGGGGACGGCGGCGAGGGCTGATCGGGCGCGGTTGCGTGTCGCGCAAGTTGAACAAATACATCCGGCGGGGCGGTTCAAAGCGCGCTCCATAGGGTGGCGCAAAAACGCGAAAGCCCCGCTGGCGGGCGGGGCTCTTTTTGCGAAGGCTTCACGAGGTCAAAGAACGACTCGCAGCATAGCGCGGCGAGGGTGTGTAGGAAAATGGTTTCGGCGGCTCATGCGGCCTGCCGATCGAAACGGATGCAGCGCAGCCCCGGTCGTCTTCGCGAATAGCAATTGCATCGGCCAGGCGGTGCCCCCTAACGGTCCCTTGCGATGTCCGGAGACCGTCACCTCTCGAAACTGCTCTCGTTCTGGCTCAGGCACAAGCCCGAGGCGGGCAAGCTGTCGGTCGATCCGACCGGATGGGTCGAGGTCGAGGACGTCCTCGCCGCGCTTGCCGCGCAAGGCAGTGCAGCGGGGCGCGGCGACATCGAACGCGTCGTCGCGCAGAGCGACAAGAACCGTTTCGAGCAGTCGCCCGACGGCAGGCTGATCCGTGCGCGGCAGGGGCATTCGATCCCGGTCGATCTCGACTGGCCGGTCGCCGAACCGCCCGAATTCCTGTTCCATGGCACGGTCGATCGCTTTCTCGATGCAATCATGGCCGAAGGGTTGAGGCCGATGGGCAGACACCACGTCCACCTCTCGGTCGATCTGGCGACCGCCAACGCGGTCGGTTCGCGCCGGGGCAGGCCGGTGGTGTTGCAGGTCGCGGCCGCCCGGCTGTTCGCCAGCGGGCAGGCGTTCAGGCTGTCGGGAAACGGCGTTTGGCTGACCGAGCACGTTCCGCCCGGTTACCTAGCCAGGCTTTGATCCGGTATCCGGGGCCCCGATCTCCAATCCGGTTCGGATTTGCCCGCCTCGTCATGCTGAACTTGGTTCAGCATCCATCTCTCCATCTGCACCATCCATGCCCGAGGCGAAATGGATCCTGAAACAAGTTCAGGATGACGACTAAATTTGATCGGGACAGCCTTCTACAACCGTTTCATATCCAGCCAGGCCATATCCCCCTGCCAGATCTCCGCCAGCTTGGCGCGCGCCGCCTTCGCCTCCGGCATACGCCCCGCCTTCGCCTCCGCTCTTGACAACCCGTACAGCGCCCAGCCGTTGTTCGGCGCCTCGAATAGCGCCTTGCGGAAGGCCTGGCCCGCGTCGTCGTAGCGGCCCATTGCGTAGAGCGCCGCGCCGCGCGATTGCGCGACCGGGTAATACCAGAAGGGCGGCTCGCTGTAGGGGATCGTCGCCTCGATCGCCTCCGCCTTTTCGAATTCGGCCAGCGCCGCCTTCGGCCTGCCTCCGGCGAGTGCCAGGCGCCCCCGCGCGACATGGCCGGCCAGCGCGACGAGGGCGGGGGCGGGGAAGCCCTGTTCGGTCATCGCCACCACGCTTGGCGCGTCGGCGAGCGCATCGAGCTGCGCGATCTCGCGCTCGAAGCCGCTCCGGTCGCCCGCATGCGCATGCGCAACCGCGCGTGCGTAATGCCGCATCGCCTGGACGTAGCCGAGCTCGCTCGTCTCCTCCGTCAGCGACAGGATTGCCGCGGGCGAGGCGTATTGCGCCAGCGCGAAGGACGGTGCGGCGTGAATCGCCTGCACCCAGGCGAGTTCCCTAGCGATATCCTCGTCGATCACCTGCTTGAGCCGTTCGGTCTCGCTTGCCACGGCGTGCATATTGCCGACCATTTGCGCCGAGGTCAGCAGGAAGTGGACGTTGTGCGGGTAGTAGCCGTAGCGATACAGCCCGTCGTCGCCCGCGACCGCGAGATAGGCCTCGTCGGCACGCGCGGCGGCGATGTTCGCATCCATCGAATCGCCGTAGCGCCCGATGCGGTAGTAGATATGCGCGGGCATATGGACGAGATGGCCGAGCGCACCCGGCCCGCTGCGCGCCAGCTCGTCCGCGGCGGCTTCGGCCAGCTTGGGATCGGGCCCGTTCTCCATCAGGTGGATGTAGAGGTGCGACGCCTGCGGATGCTTGGGATTGCGCGCCACCACCGTCTCGATCAGCTTCACCGCCTCGCCGATACGCGGCTGCGCGGCCTTGGTTTCGGTCCAGTAGTTCCACGGCGTGGTGTTCATCGCCGCTTCCGCCGCGAGGATCAGCACGTCGTCGTTGGCGGGATGCGCCCGCGCGAGCGCCATCATCGCATCGGCATAGCGCGCATCGAGCGCCGCGCGCTCGTCTGCCGAAGCGGCGGAGTAGCGCAGCTTCTGGGCGGCGATCAGCTTGCGTTCGAGCGGCGAGAGCCTCTCGGCCAGCGCTTCGGCGCGTTCGAGCGCTGCGAGCGCGGCGCGGTTGGCGTCGCTGTCCATCCCGGCATTGATGTTCGGCCCGTTGGCGAGCGCGATGCCCCACCAGCACATCGCGCAGCCCGGATCGCGCCGTGCGGCCTCGGCGAAGGAGCGGATCGCAGCCTTGTGGTTGAAGCCGTAGGTGAGCGCGACGCCCTGGTCGAAATACCGCCGCGCCTCGGGCGCGAGGCCGGTCGCGGGCAATTGGTTGGCGGCGAGGCCCTCGAACAGGCCGATCGCCCCGCCCGCGGTACCCAGCCGCGCGGCATAGTCCTGCGCCAATGCCAGCCGCCGGTCGAGCACCGCGGCCGAATCGAAAAAGCCCCGGCACGCCTGGCGGCCGGCGCGCGTCGGATCGAGCGCAGCCAGGGTGGCATCCGAAACGCCCGTATTGGCCGACATCGCGCCCGGCCCGGCGAGCGTACTCACGCCTGCCGCCACAGCGGCATAGATGATGGATTTCCGCATTGCCCTTCCTCCCTGCGCCCTGCCATACCACAGAGTGGGCCGGTTCCCAATCGGCGGCGGGATCAGGTGCGGGGCCGGTCGCCGTCGGTGTCGTCCGCGCCGTCCAGCTTGCGGTCGTTGCCGAACAGGCGGCCTTCGACCACGCGCAGCGCGGTGATCATGATCAGGCTGATGATAGTGCCGGTCGCGACCAGCGGCCATTGCGCGGCACCGCAGGCGAGGCCGATGATCGCGGCGAGCCACAGATGCGCGGCGGTAGTCAGATTGTGCAGCCGCCCCTTGCTGAAGACGATCAGCCCGGCGCCGACAATGCCGATGAAGGCGCCGATCGCCTCGTACAGGCGCAGCACGTCGGTGCGCGGTCCGCCGATCTGGTTGTAGAGCGCGATGATCGACACGGTCGTCATCGCCGAGGAAAAGCAGATCAGGCCGTGGGTGCGCATTCCGGCCGCGTGACCGCGCGCCTCGCGGTCGAACCCGAGGACGAGGCCGATGATCGCGGCGACGCCGAGCCGGGTGATGATCTCCCAGTCGAGGAAAGCGAGATCGGTCGCCTGATTGAGTTCCATGGTGCCGGTCGAACGGTCGTGCGCGGCGATGGTTTCACGCAACGCCGGCGATCGGCGCTGTTCGGCGACGCGCTCTACTTGCCGTCGCGGCGCTTGCGCTGCCTGAGCCGTTCGTGATTGCGCCGCGCGGCGGTGCGCGTTTCGAGCAGGAAGAAGGTCAGGCCGACGACCAGGAAGACCATCGTCAGGATCCAGGCGAGCGCAGTCAGCGTGCCGATCTGCGGCCGGATGAAGGCGCTCACGAACAGCAGCGCGATCACCACGCTGATGGTCAGCGCCGCGGCGGTGCTGAACATCACCGCGGCCTGCGCATAGGACCGGCGCTTTTCGAGCGCGGGCAGGTCGCCCAGCGCGGCGCCGCCACGGCCTTCGGCGTCGAGCGTGGTAATGCGGTCGATCCGGTTGGCGACCCAGATCAGCCGGTTGGTCATGACGTTCATGATCGCCCCGATCCCCGCGAGCAGGAAGGCCGGGGCGAGGCTCAGCTGGACGATATGCTGCACCCGCGCGGTGCTGCTGGTGCGTTCGAGCAGGTCGCCGGTGACGGAGAGGAGATCCAACATCATTCGCTCTTGTAGGGGTTCTTCGGGCTCTTCAGCGTCACCCGCACCGGCACCGCCTCGAAGCCGAGCTTCGCACGGATGCCGTTGACGAGATAGCGCTCGTAGCTCTTGGGCAGCATGTCGAGCCGCGTGCCGAACACCACGAAATGCGGCGGGCGCACGCTCGACTGGGTGATGTAGCGCAGCTTGATCCGCTTGCCCTTGGGCGCAGGGGGCGGGTTGGCCATCAGCGCATCGTCGAACCAGCGGTTGAGCGCTGCGGTCGGCACGCGCTTCGACCAGCTCTCGCGGATCTCGAACGCCGCGCCGAGCATCGTGTCGAGCCCCTTGCCGGTCTTCGCGCTGACCGCGAACAGCGGCAGGCCGCGCACCTGCGCCAGCCCGTCGTCGAGCGCGCCGCGGATGCCGTTGAACAGCGCGCTGGCGTTCTCCGCGATGTCCCATTTGTTGATCGCGACCATCAGCGCGCGGCCTTCCTGCAGCACCATGTCGGCGATCTTGAGGTCCTGGTGTTCGAGCCCCTGCGTGGCGTCGAGCAGCAGCACCACCACCTCGGCGAAATCGACCGCGCGGCGGGCATCGGCGACCGACAGCTTTTCGAGCTTGTCCTGGACCTTGGCCTTCTTGCGCATCCCCGCGGTGTCGACGAGGTGGATATCGCGCGTTTCGCCGGTGCGCGGATCGGTCCATTGCCAGTCGATCGCGATCGAATCGCGGGTGATGCCGGCTTCGGGACCGGTCAGCAGGCGATCCTCGCCCAGCAGCCGGTTGATCAGCGTCGACTTGCCCGCATTGGGCCGCCCGACGATGGCGAGCTTGAGCGGGCCGAGCGGCCGCTCCTCGTCGCTCTCGTATTCGAGCTGCGCTTCGGCGCTTTCCGCCTTCTCGCCGATGACCGGCCACAGCGCGCCGAACAGGTCGGCGATACCTTCGCCGTGCTCGGCCGACAGCGCGACCGGTTCGCCCAAGCCGAGCGCGTAGGATTCGAGCACGCCCGACTCGCCCTGCCGGCCCTCGGCCTTGTTGGCGACCAGCACGATCGGGATTTCGTGCTCGCGCAGCCAGCGGGCGATTTCTTCGTCGAGCGGGGTCAGCCCGGCGCGCGCATCGACCACGAACATCGCCGCATCGGCGCCGTCGAGGCTGACCTCGGTCTGCTTGCGCATGCGGCCGGGCAGGCTGTCGGGATCCTCGTCTTCCCACCCGGCGGTGTCGACGACGGTGAATTCGAGCCCCGCCACCACCGCGTCGCCCATGCGCCGGTCGCGCGTGACGCCGGGCTGGTCGTCGACCAGGGCGAGCTTCTTGCCGACCAGCCGGTTGAACAGCGTCGACTTGCCGACATTGGGGCGGCCTATGATGATGACTGTCGGTTTCATCGTGTTGCGGGCGCAGGTGGCGGTTGCCGGAGGGTTTGGCAAGGCGGGAGCGCGCCGACGGCGAATTATGCCTAATTCCGGTTAACCGCAATGCGAAGGGCAGCCTCAAGGTTAAGGCCGCATTTGCGACGGCGACATGAAAGACCTCGTCGCATCGATCGCCATCGCCGGCGCTTTTCTCGCCCCCGCACCCTTGCTTGCCGACGCCAGCGTCGGCTTCGAGGCCGGGCCGCGTGCCGAACTGCCGCCCTACCTGCAATGCGTGCCCTATGCGCGCCAGCTGACCGGGGTGCAGATCTACGGCGACGCGCACACCTGGTGGGAGCAGGCCGCGGGCCGCTACGAGCGCGGCAATCGCCCGCGCGTCGGGGCGGTGATGGCGTTCGTGCCGCACCGCAACATGGCGCTCGGCCACGTTGCGGCGGTGAGCCGGGTGATCGACAGCCGCACCGTGTTGCTCGACCACGCCAACTGGTCGCCGATCGACGGCCGCCGTGGCCAGATCGAGCGCGACGTCAAGGCGATCGACGTGTCGCCCGGCAACGACTGGAGCCGGGTGCGGGTGTGGTACGATCCGATCGGCGGCCTCGGCACGACCGAATGGCCGGTGCACGGGTTCATCTACTCCAGGCAGGCGGGGCTGGCGCAAACGCGGCTGGCGGTCGCGCAGCCCGTTTCACGGCCGGCATCGCGTCCGGCCCCGTCGCCGGTATCGTCGAGCCCCTCGCGTACCTTCGTGAACGCCTTCGCCGATCTCGAACGCGCGCCCGCCGCCAAGCCGCGAAAGCCCGCCCCGCAACCGCGCCGCGTGGCAAGCGCGCCCGCACAACCCCCACGCGACCGGATCGAGGCCGCGCTGGCGCGCTACGATTGAGGTGAAATCCTCCCCGTTCCGAAGGAATAGGGAGGAGGACCACCGAAGGTGGTGGAGGGGCAATGTCCCGCCCCCGAAGCACTTGGGCCCCTCCGTCAGCCGCCTGACGGCGTCTGCCACCTCCCCATTTATCCCATTCGGGAAAAGCGGGGAGGACTTCTCTTCAAGCCTTCGCCACCGGCGGATCGTCGCCAAGGTCTTCGTACCAGGCTTCGACCGGCCCGTTGAGCCGGATCGTCAGCGGCTGGCCCTTGCGGTCGACCGTCTTGCCCGCCTGCACGCGCACCCAGCCTTCGGAAATGCAATATTCCTCGATATCGGTGCGGGTGCGGCCCTTGAAGCGGATGCCGACGCCGCGTTGCAGCTTGTCGGCATCGAAATGATCGCTGCGCGGATTGACCGAGATGCGGTCGGGCGGGGTGTCTTGTGCTGTGTCTTCGCTCATGGCGCGCGCGTTACTGCGCGGGCGGCGCTATCGCAATATCAATCGCAGCCGCTCGCTCGCCGCGCTTGCCCTTTTCGGCGTGGCCTTTTAAGGGCGCTCCCCTGTTCGTGCGGGGTTGGCCCGCGCGCGGCTTCGTTCGGGCTAGCGGGCGTGGCGGAACTGGTAGACGCGCCGGTTTTAGGTACCGGTATCGAAAGATGTGGGGGTTCGAGTCCCTTCGCCCGCACCAGGCCCCGCTCCGTGCCCCATCGAAAAATTGTTTGAGAAGGTTCGAATACGCACCATGCAGATCAAAGAGACCAGCAGCGAAGGCCTCAAGCGCGCCTATGCGGTGACCATTCCCGCCGCCGATATCGAGGCGCGAATCGACAAGGAAGTGAAGAAGGTCGCGCCGCAGGTGCGGATGCCCGGCTTCCGCCCCGGCAAGGTGCCTGCGAACCTGGTGCGCAAGATGCACGGCGAGCAGATGCACGCGCAGGTGGTCAACGACGCGGTGCGCGAATCGGTCGATTCGCTGATCGCCGAAAAGCAGCTGCGCCCCGCGATGCAGCCCTCGGTGCAGATGGAAGACGGCTACGAGGAGGGCAAGGACGCGGTCGTCAATGTCGAGCTCGAAGTGCTGCCGCAGATCGAGGCGCCCGAGATCGACGGATTGAAGCTCGAGCGGCTGACCGTGCCGATCGACGAGGACCAGGTCGAGGAAGCGCTGCAGCAGGTCGCGGGCCAGCAGAAGAGCTACAAGGACGCGCCCAAGAGCCACAAGGCGAAGGACGGCGACCAGCTGATCATCGATTTCACCGGCTCGATCGACGGCGAGGAATTCGAAGGCGGCAAGGCCGAGGACGCGCCGCTGGTGATCGGCTCGGGCCAGTTCATCCCCGGCTTCGAGGAGCAGCTGACCGGCGCCAAGACCGGCGACGAGAAGACCATCACCGTGACCTTCCCCGAGGATTACCCGGCAGAAAACCTCAAGGGCAAGGAGGCGCAGTTCGCGATCGCGGTCAAGCAGGTCAAGGTCGAGGGCGAGAGCAAGCTCGACGACGAGTTCGCCAGGAATCTCGGCCTCGAAAGCCTCGACAAGCTCAAGGAATTGCTGCGCGGCCAGATCGAGCAGGAAACGGGCGGGCTCACCCGCACGCAGATGAAGCGCCAGCTGCTCGACAAGCTTGCCGCGGGCCACGATTTCGAAGTGCCGGCGGGCATGGTCCAGGCCGAGTTCGACCAGATCTGGGCGCAGCTGCAGCAGGAAGCGGCCAAGGACGCCGATCCGGACAAGGCGCTCAAGGAAATCGAGGACGAGAAGGACGATTATCGCCACATCGCCGAGCGCCGCGTGCGGCTCGGCCTGCTGCTGAGCGAGATCGGGCAGAAGAACGGGGTCGAGGTCAGCCAGCAGGAAATGAGCATGCTGATCCAGCAGGCGGCGCAGCAATACCGCCCCGAGGACCGCGAGCAGTTCATGCAATATGTCCAGTCCGAGCCGATGGCCGCCGCCCAGCTGCGCGCCCCGCTCTACGAGGACAAGGTGGTCGACTTCCTGTTCGACAAGGCCGAAGTGACCGAGCGCGAGGTGACCCGCGAGGAGCTCGAAGCGGCGATCGAAGCCGAGGAGGAAGCCGAGGAAGCGGCGGCCAAGAAGAAGGCGCCCGCCAAGAAGAAAGCTCCGGCGAAGAAATCCGCGGCCAAGAAAGCTCCGGCCAAGAAGGCCGCAGCCAAGGATGCCGACAAGAAGCCGGCTGCCAAGAAAACCCCGGCTAAGAAGGCGACCGAGAAGAAACCTGCGGCCAAGAAGGCCACGGAGAAAAAACCTGCGGCCAAGAAGGCGGCTGCCAAGAAGCCCGCCGCCAAGAAGGCTCCGGCCAAGAAAGCCGCCGCGAAGAAGTAGGCAAAGCCACACCGATTCGAAGGGCGGCGGGCCGGGACTCGCCGCCTCTATCCGTCCCCGTTCGAGCCCTTCGGCAGGCTCAGGATGAACTGCCGTCTTTCAGACGTTAGCCGAGAACCAACCCGGCGCGAAGGCCTCGGCTTCGCTCGGCCAAGCCCTTCGACAAGCTCAGGGCGAACGGAGGTTGTTTCAGGGTCGAATGATCATCCCTTGAGGGCGGCGGGCACGGGTTCGCCGCCCTTTTTCGTGCCTATTCGGGCTTGGCCGGTTCCTCGATCGCGACGGTCGGCCCGCGCTTCGGGCTGAGGCGCGGCATTTCGCTGTCGGCGCCGGCATGGATATGCGCGCCGCGCTGCTCGACCAGCGCGATGAAGGGTCCCGAAAGGACCCCGTGCACGACGATCGAGGCGAGGATCGCAAAGCTCACTGTCGCCCACAGCACGTCGAGCTGAGCGAAATCGGCATGCGTCTGGCCATAGGCCGTGTAATAGATCGAGCCCATCCCGCGCACGCCGAGAAAGGCGATGGCGAGCTTGCCGGGGAGCGGCAGGTGGCTGATCGATTCGGCGAACAGCCCGCTCAGCGGCCGGATCACGAAGATCAAGGCCAGCCCGACCAGCGCGGCGGGCCAGGTCAGCGCGTCGAGCACGCCGCTCGCCAGCATCGCGCCGAAGCCGAACAGCACCGCGACCAGCACGATCTGCTCGATCTGGTCGATGAAATGGTGGCTGATCTTGTGATAGCGGCTGGCGTTCTCGCGCTGGCGCGCGGTCACCGCGCCGACGAACACCGCGAGGAAGCCGTAGCCGCCGATGATCTCCGCCAGGCCGTAGGCGCTCAGCAGCGTGCCGAGCACTATCAGGCCCTCGCTGGTCGAATATTTCGGGCGGTCGCTCTCGACGTCCTGCATCGGCGCATCGGCCTCGCGCTCGAACACGTACCACGCGCCCATGCGGCCGACGATCCAGCCGATCGCCCAGCCGGCGGCGATGCGCCAGACGAGGTCCACCGCGAACCATTCGATCGTCCATCCGCCGAGCGCGGTCATGCCGACCGCAGCGATGGCGAGATAGGTGAAGGGGAAGGCGAGCCCGTCATTGAGCCCGGCCTCGGCGGTCAGGCTGAAGCGCACGTCATGCCGCTGGTTCTCGCCCGGCGGGCCGACCTGCACGCTGCGCGCGAGCACCGGATCGGTCGGAGCGAGCGCGGCGCCGAGCAGCAGCGCGCTCGCCGGGGCGAGCCCGAGCGCCCACCAGCCGAGCAGCGCGACTGCGGCGACCGTCAGCGGCATCGCCAGCAGCAGCAGCGGCCAGACCTGCCGCCAGTTCGCCCAGCTGACCGGCCGGTCGATCGCGATCCCCGCCGCCATCAGTGAGGCGATGACGATGAATTCGGTGACGTATTCGAGCGTGATCGCGTCGAAACCGTCGCGCGCCGGATTGAAATGCGGCAGCCCGAGCGGCAGCGAGAAGACCGCGTAGCCGATACCGACATAGACCAGCGGCAGCGACAGCCAGAAGCGCCCGAGCCGCTTCTCGAGCGGCACTGCGGCCATCAGCCCGAGGCCGAACAGCACGAACAGGAAAATGCGGGCGTCCATCGCGCGGTCCTAGAGCATGATCGTTCGCCTTTGAACCAACATCCGTTCGTCCTGAGCCTGTCGAAGGACACCAGCGCTCCGCCAGCGTCCTTCGACAGGCTCAGGACGAACGGGTCGGGGTAGGTCGATCATGTCTTAGCGCTCTGGCGGCTGCCAGGGTCCGAAGCCGGGAGCCGGGAGCTCGGCGCTGCGCTCGCGTTCGTAGGCGGCGCCTGCTTTCAGCACCTCGTGATCGGCCCATTTCGCGCCGAAGAAGCTGATCCCGACGGGCAGCCCCTCGACTGCGCCCATCGGCACGGTCAGATGCGGGTAGCCGGCGATCGCGGCGGGGCTGCCGAAGCCGATGCTGCCGTTGAAATGATCGCCGTTGACGAGGTCGCTGGTCCAGGCCGGGCCGCGCGTCGGAGCGACGAGGAATTGGACATCGTGCTCGGCGAGCAGGCGGTCGAGCGTTTCCTCGCCCGCGATCCGCACCGCATTTTCGCGCGCCGTCTCGTAGGCTTCGCGGTCGGTGGTCCCTTCCGCCTGCTCGAACAGGTCCTGCCCGAACCAGCGCAGTTCCTGCTCGGCGTGCGCCGCGTTGAAGGCGATCAGGTCGGCAAGGCTGCGCGGCATTCCTTCACCGGGGAGCGATCCCAGGTACTTGCCCATCTCCTCGCGCAGTTCGAACATCAGCACGGTGAAGCTGTCGCCATACATCTGCGGGTTCGGATCGAATTCGATATCGACCAGCACCGCGCCCGCGCGCTCGAGATCGGCGAGCGCGGTTTCGAACACCGCCTCGAGGTCCGCGCGGTTGCCGACCTGCTTGCGCATCACCCCGATGCGCACGCCCTCGAGCGAAGAATCCGCCAGCCCTTCGGTGTAGAAGGTGCGGCGGTTGGGGACGGTCATGGTGACCGGATCGGCCGCATCTTCGCCCGCGATCGCGCCGAGCAGCAATGCGGCGTCCCACACCGTCTGCGCCATCGGTCCCGCGGTGTCCTGCGTACTCGATATCGGCACCACATGCGTGCGGCTGACGAGACCGACGCTGGGCTTGAATCCGACCACGCCGTTGATGCTGGCCGGACAGGTGATCGAGCCGTTCGTCTCGGTCCCGATCGCCGCCCAGGCGAAGCCCGCCGCCACCGCCGCACCGCTGCCAGAGGACGATCCGCAGGCGTTGCGGTCGGTCGCATGCGGGTTGCGGGTCAGCCCGCCGACCGCGCTCCAGCCGCTGGTCGAATTGCGGTCGCGGATATTGGCCCATTCGGAGAGGTTGGTCTTGCCGAGCACGACGCCTCCGGCCGTGCGCAGATTGGCGATCAGCGGTGCGTCGCGGCGGGTCCAGTTGTCTGCCAAGGCGAGGCTGCCGGCAGTGGTCGGGAACTCGCTCGTTTCGATATTGTCCTTCACCAGCACCGTCAGCCCGCCGAGCGGCAGTCCGGCGAGCGCCAGCTCGGCCGCTTCTTCGGGAGCGGCGCGATTGACTGCGATCACCGCGTTCACAGTTGCATCGTCGCGGCCGGCGATCGTTTCGAGATAAATCGCGGCTTCGGCCGAGGCGATGTCGGCAGCGACGGCAGCCTCTCTCGGATCGTCCGCTTGTACTGCCGGATGGGCCGCGGCGGGCGCGGCGGCAGCGAGGGCAGGCGCGAGGAGCGCGGCGACGCAAGGCAGGCGAGCGGTCATGGCGGCACGGTGCCACGAAGCCATGGCAATGCAAGCGTTTAGAAGTTGCCGCTCACGGTGAACCGGAAGATCGGCCCGACGCGGCGGTCGAGATCTTCGGAAAACAGGATCGGTGCATCGGGGCGCGATGCGGCGAAGACCGTGCGGCGGAACCTGTTGCGCGCACCCAGCACGTTGCGCACGCCGGCATTGACCGTCATCCCGAACACGTCCTTGTGCTCGGCGAACAGGTTGAGGAACACCGGGCCCTCCCAGCTGCGCCCGGTCTCGAAGCGGCGCGAATAGGGGGCCGGGTTGAAGGTGAAGAGGCCCGCGCCGTAAGCCCAGTCGGTGTCCGGGATATCGTGGCGGAAATCGGCTTCGAACTGGTCGATCAGGTCGTTCGAGAACGGCCGCGTTTCGCCGGTGAAGGGATCGGCGATGCGCATCCAGCGCTTGATCGCGTCGAACTCGACCTGCGCGCCGCGCCAGCCGAGCGGGTCCAGCTTGACGGTTCCGTTCAGCTGCAGGTGCGTGCGCTGCGCGCTGCCGACATTGCCGCGCGCCTCGCCGCCGGCGGGGAGCGGGAAATAGTCGATGAAATCCTCGAACCACGCCTGCCGCAGTTCGAGCTTGGCCGATCCCCACGCGCCGAAGCCCTTGTTGATCTCGGCCTCGACGTTCCAGCTCTGGTCGGGGACGAGCGAATTGTTGCCGCCGTTCTGGTTGTCGTTGTTGAGCGAGACGCTGGCGAGGAAGTCGCCGAACGAGAGCTGGCCGACGCGCCGCCTGATCTCGATCGAGATGTCGAAATCGTCTTCCGGCCGCCAGGCGAGCGAGAGCGAACCCTTGGGCCGCTGGAAGGTGCGCGAATTGGCCGCCGAGCCGGTCTGCTCGATCTTGGAATATTCGCCCCCCGCGGTGACCTGCAGCGCGAGCTTGGGGGTCAGCTGCGTGCTGTAGCTGAGGATGCTCTCGTAGCGGTCCTCGGTCACGCCGCCGGTGCCGGCGGGGAAGGGCAGTTCGACGAAGGCGCCGGTGACCGGGTCGAGCTCGAACAGGCCCGAGACGCGGTCTAGCCGGTTGAACGCCGCCTCGCCCGACAGCTGCCAGTCCGCGGACAGCATGCGCCAGCCATATTCGAACCGCCCGATCCGCTCGCCCGCGGCATTGGTCTGGGTGAAGCGGCTGCCGGTATCGTCGCGGCCGTCGTCGAATCCGTCGACCAGCACACTCGAGAAATTGTCGCGCTCGAAGCGTTCGAGCCCGATCAGCTTCATCGTGCCGCCGATCAGCGGGAATTCGATATCGCCGCCGATCTCGTATTCGGGCCCGTTCTCGCGAATGCGGAAGAAGCGCGTGCGGGTGGGGCCGGCCACGGGCACCCCGATCTCGGGTTCGTTGCGGTAGAAGAAATCCTCGCCGTAGCTCAGATTGAGATTGGCCACCGTGTCGCCGGAGAAGCGGTAGGTGAAATTGGCGGAGAGCTTGGGATTGTCGAACGCGCCCGACAGCTTGCTGGTCTGCGTCTCGATCAGCTGTCCGTCGCGGTCGGTGACCAGGTTCGGCCCGTCCGCCCCGAAGCGGTCGTTGGCGTTGCTGAGCGAGACGGTGTAGTCGAACTTGCCGCTGCTGCCGGTGAGCGAGATTTCGCCGCCGTAGAGCTGGGCTTCGGTGTTGTAGGGTCGAAATCCGGTGCGCCACGAGAACTGCCCCGACGCGCCCGCGCTCTCGACCACGACATTGGCGACCTGTCCGGTCAGTCCGGGAATGTCGAGCGTGGTGCCGTCGACGATCTCGATCCGCACCACGTCGCCCGCCGATATGCGGCTGAGCTGGTCGCGCACGCTGTCCGACTTGCTCGAAAAGCGCTCGCCGTTGACCAGCACGTTCCGGTTCGCCTCGCCCAGCCCGCGCTGGTTGTTCCCTTGGTCGACGATGGTGAAGCCCGGGATGCGGACGACCATGTCGAGCGCGTTGCGCGGGGCGAACTGCGCGAAATAGTCCGGGGTGTAGACCTGCCCGCGTCCTTGCGGCACGCCGTCCTCGACATTGGCGGTGGGCGCGCCGTCGCCGCTGTCCCCCGTATCCTGCCCCGCAGCGGGGGCGGCGAGCGGCAGGGCCGCCCCGGCGAGCAGCGAGCGCAGCAGCGGCCGCATGATCGGGCGATGTGCGATGGTTTCCGTCCTCCCGCGTTGGGCCATTGCCGCATTCGCCCATAACCTGAAAGCCGACTCGACCGGCGGGGAATCGGTTCCGATGAACGGCGAGCACGGTTGTAGACGGAAACTCATCTGCGGTTCATGTGGGCGAGAAGGTTAATCCCCTTGAACATCGCGCGCCCGCGTCCGACATAGGCGCTCCATCGAGACGAGAGGCCTTTTCCATGATCGACCTGTCCGCCCAGCTTGGCGCAACCTTCGGCACGCAGGGGCGCTTTTCCCGCGACCCGGCGACGGGCGCGCTGGTGCCGATGGTGGTCGAGCAGACGAGCCGCGGCGAGCGCAGCTTCGACATTTTCAGCCGCTTGCTGCGCGAACGGATCGTGTTCGTCACCGGACAGGTCGAGGACGGCATGGCTTCGCTGATCACCGCGCAGCTGCTGTTTCTCGAAAGCGAGAACCCGTCCAAGCCGATCAGCATGTACATCAATTCGCCGGGCGGCGTGGTGACCGCCGGCATGGCGATCCACGACACCATGCAATACATCAAGCCGCGCGTTTCGACCGTGTGCATCGGGCAGGCGGCGAGCATGGGCAGCTTCCTGCTCGCCTCGGGCGAGCCGGGCATGCGCATCGCGCTGCCCAATGCGCGCATGATGCTCCACCAGCCGAGCGGCGGCGCGCGCGGCACGGCGGCGGATATCGAGATCCAGGCCAACGAGATCCTGCGGATCAAGCAGCGGATGCACGATCTCTACGTCAAATATACCGGCCGGACCCTCGAGGAAATCGTCGAGGCGATGGACCGCGACACCTTCCTCGAGGCCGGCGAGGCGATGAAGTTCGGCATCGTCGACAAGGTGTTCGAAACGCGGCCCGAAAACGAGGACCCCGACGAGGGCGGCGATTCCGAGTAAGGGCCCGCCGCGGGCGTGCCCCGCTGCGGGACACCGAGTGTAGCATTTCGGCAACCTTCGCGTTTCAGCTTATGGCAAGCCGCGTTTGCTACACGCAACGTGTTGATTTGTGACCAGCCGGCCCTACACTCGGGCGAATCCCCTCGGGGGACCACGTCTGCCGCGGGATCGGGACGAGACAGGATATGACCAAGTTGAGCGGAACCGATAGCAAGAGCACCCTTTACTGCAGCTTCTGCGGGAAGTCGCAGCACGAGGTTCGCAAGCTGATTGCGGGCCCGACCGTGTTCATCTGCGACGAATGCGTCGAGCTGTGCAACGACATCATCCGCGAGGAAACCAAGGCGGGCCTCACCGGCCGCAAGGAAGGCGAGGTTCCGACCCCGCAGGATATCTGCACCACGCTCAACGATTACGTGATCGGGCAGGACCGCGCCAAGCGCGTGCTCTCGGTCGCGGTGCACAACCACTACAAGCGCCTGAAGCACGGCGGCAAGGCGGGCGACGTCGAGCTTGCCAAGTCGAACATCCTGCTGGTCGGCCCGACCGGCTCGGGCAAGACGCTGCTCGCGCAGACGCTCGCGCGCACTTTCGACGTGCCCTTCACCATGGCCGACGCGACCACGCTGACCGAAGCGGGCTATGTCGGCGAGGATGTCGAGAACATCATTCTGAAGCTGCTCCAGTCGAGCGACTACAATGTCGACAAGGCGCAGCACGGGATCGTCTATATCGACGAGATCGACAAGATCACCCGCAAGGCGGAAAACCCCTCGATCACCCGCGACGTGTCGGGCGAGGGCGTGCAGCAGGCGCTGCTCAAGTTGATGGAAGGCACCACCGCCTCCGTGCCGCCGCAGGGCGGGCGCAAGCATCCGCAGCAGGAATTCCTCCAGGTCGACACGACCAACATCCTGTTCATCTGCGGCGGCGCCTTCGCCGGGCTCGACAAGATCATCGCCGACCGGCTGCAGAAGCGCAGCATCGGCTTCGGCGCGCATGTCGCCGACCCGGACAAGCGCCGCATCGGCGAACTGCTCGAGAAGAGCGAGCCCGAGGATCTGCTCAAGTTCGGGCTGATCCCCGAATTCGTCGGCCGCCTGCCGGTCATCGCCACGCTGCACGACCTCGACGTCGATGCACTGGTGACGATCCTGCAGGAGCCCAAGAACGCGATCGTCAAGCAGTACCGCAAGCTGTTCGAGCTCGAGGATGTCGAGCTGACCTTCACCGACGACGCGCTGCGCGAGATCGCCGAGCGTGCGATCAAGCGCAAGACCGGCGCGCGCGGCCTGCGCTCGATCGTCGAGGCGATCCTGCTCGACACGATGTTCGACCTGCCCGACATGGACGGGGTGAGCGAGATCGTGATCGACAAGGACGTGGTCGACGGCCGCAAGGAACCGATCCAGGTCCTCGGCGGCGAGGACAAGAAGGAAGAGGCGGCTTAGTTTGTTTCGCCTCAAGCGCCGGCGGGGCCGTCCGGCCCCTTAGGCTATCCTCGCTCTCACGCCCTTCGGGCGCCTCGCTGCGGGCGGCCCTGTGGGCCTATGGCTACCGCGACCAGGAACCGGGAGAAACCTGATAGGCTTGGAATAGTCCGGTCGGCGACTAGCCGACCGCAAGGGCGACCGCCCGCCCGCAGGTGCTCCCCTTCGGCCGGCTGGCAAGCCAGCCGCTCAGGATAAACTTCGCGAAGCGGAGGAGACAGCACCGAGGACGCACCCGCGGAGGCGGGTGCGAAAAACAAGGACTCCTAGCACCGCACCTCGCAGAGGCTGTCACGCTCCACCTGCACCGTCGCATGGCCGATCCGGTGGTGGTGCTCCAGTCCCTCCGCCACTTCGCGCAGGAAGGCATCGCCGGGATGGCCGCCGGGCATCACCAGATGCGCGGTGAGCGCGGTCTCGGTGGTGCTCATCGGCCAGATATGCAGGTCGTGCACCGCCGCAACGCCGGGCAGCCCCAGCAGGTAGCCGCGCACCGCGCTTTCGGACACGCCCCTGGGCACGCCGAGCAACCCCATCGCGAGGCTGTCGCGCGCGAGGCCCCATGTGCCCCACGCAATGACTGCGACGATCACGAGGCTGGTCACCGGGTCGATCAGCGTCTGGCCGCTCCACAGGATCGCGAGGCCCGCCACCACCACGCCGACCGAGACCAGCGCGTCGGCGGCCATGTGGAGGAAGGCGCCGCGAATGTTGAGGTCGTCGTGCCGCCCGCGCAGGAACAGCAGCGCGGTGCCGGTGTTGATCGCGATCCCGATGCCGGCGACCAGTACCATCGTCATGCCCTCGACCGGTGCCGGGTCGGCCAGCCGCCGGATGGTCTCGATCAGGATCGCCCCGATCGCCACCATCAGCAGCGCGGCATTGGCGATCGCGGCGAGGATGGTCGAGCTCTTGAAGCCGTAGGTGAAGCGCGCCGAGGGCGGCCGCTTGGCTGCGGCGCTCGCCCCCCAGGCGAGCAGCAGCGCAAGCACGTCGGACAGGTTGTGCCCGGCATCGGCGACCAGCGCCATCGAGCCGGACAGGTAGCCGTAGGTCGCCTCGACGATCACGAAAGCGGCGTTGAGCACGATTCCGATCAGGAACGCCCGGCCGAAATCGGCCGGTGCGTGGGAATGGTCGTGTGCCGCGCTATGATCGTGCGTGTGGCTCAAATCGTCCCCCGTGCTGGCGTGCCAGCCTATTGCATGTGGCGCAGTGAATGAAAAGCCAATCCTTTCAGCATGTTATACAGTAACTCGGTTACATAACAATATATCATTAAATTGCACGCGAGTTGCTGCAATGCAAGCCCTCCGTGAGGCAGGGCGAAAAGCGCGGCTTGTCAGGCGGTTAACCCGCGGGTGCTATAGGCGGGCCGGGACGGAGGTGCGGATATGGCGGGTATGGCAAGGGCAGTTGTGGTGCTGGTGGCGCTCGCGCTGGCCGCGTGCGGCGCGGATCCGACGCCGACCTATCGCTACCGGGTGACGGTCGAGGTCGAGACGCCCGAGGGCCTCAGGACCGGTTCGAGCGTGATCGAGGTGCGGCAGAAGCTGGTGCGGCCCGGTTCCAGTCCGGGCAACCTGGCGATCGAGCGGCGGGTGCGTGGCGAGGCGGTGGCAGTTGACCTGTCCGGTGGCCGCACGCTGTTCGCTCTGCTGCGTTCCGAGGACGAGAGGGATTGGGCCGGGAATGTCATGCAATATCTCGCCCCCGAGATCGCAGGTGAGAAATTCAACGAGAAGTTCGACAATGTACTGCTGATCGAAGGCGAACATGAACTGCCGCGCCACTGGCCTCCGTTTGCGGGTGGGCTGGTCCTGTCGGGCTACCCGATACTGGTGACCTTCGACGATCTCGCCGATCCGACCAGCGTGGCACTGGTCGATCCGGACGATCTTGCGGCGACTTTCGGAGAGGGCGTGAGCCTCAAGCGGATCACCGTGCAGATGACCGACGATCCGGTGACTGCCGGGATTGAAAAGCGGTTACAGTGGATGGATCGCTACCGCCATAACCACTTTGATGGCACGTCGACGGTTTCGGAAGACATGACTACCGATGATCTACGCGCCCATCTCTCATCTGGAGCGTTCAGCACTGAGTTCGCCCGATAGTATGATGCATCCTTATTGGTAAACGCACCCGTCCAGCCCGTCGCGCCGGACCACGCCGATCCGCGCCGCGATAGTGTTGCCGTAGCGGCGGGTGAAGCCACCCGGGTTCACCACCGAGCGCTGCTTGGGCAGCGGAAGCGCGGCGGCCATGCGCGAGGCCTCGCTGACCGACAGCCGCGCGGCGGAGTGCTGGAAATAGCGCTGCGCGCCCGCTTCCGCGCCGTAGGTCGCGATGCCGGTTTCGGCGACGTTGAGATAGACCTCCATGATCCGTCTTTTGCCCCAGATCCGCTCGATCAGGACGGTGAACCAGGCCTCGAGCCCCTTCCTGAAATAGCCGCCGCCCTGCCACAGGAAGACGTTCTTCGCGGTCTGCTGGCTGATCGTCGATCCGCCGCGGATGCGTCCGCCGCGGCGGTTGCGCTCCATCGCCTGCTCGATCGCCTCGCGGTCGAACCCGTCGTGGCTGCAGAACTTGCCGTCCTCCGCCGCGATCACCGCCGCGACGAGATTGCGGTCGATATTGGCGAGCGATTCCCAGTCCTTGGTGATACCGCCCTTCTCCCACACCGCATCGTCGAGCAGCATGGTCGCGGTCACCGGCGGCGGCACGAACTTGAACAGCAGCACCAGCGCCAGGCTGAGGCCGATGAACCACAATACGAGCTTGGCGAGGAGCTTGCCGATGCGCAGGATCATGCCGTGCGTCTAGCGGGGAAGGGGGCGGGCTAGCAATCGCCGAGATGACTCAGCCGACCCGTTCCGCCCAGGCGATCCTGCGCAAAGGGCCGGGGCGATCGCTGTCGAACGGATAGCAGGTGGCGAGCGCGAGCAGTTCCGTGCTCCCGCCGGCCGGATAGGCGAACCGGTCCCAGCGCACGGTGCTCAAGCTGCGGACGCGATAGCGCGCGACGCTGCCGTCGATCCGTTCGAGCGCGATCGCGTCTCCCGCCCGCAGGTCGCGCACGAAGCGGAAATGCGTGTCGCGATGCGCGGCCAGCACGGTGACGCGCGCCGGTCCGCCGTCGACCAGCGCGGTCGGGCCGAACGCCATCGCCTCGCCCGATCCGCCCGAGAGCACCACCTCGCCGACGCCGAGCCGCTCGACCGAGACCCGCGCGAGCGGGGCGGTGTCGGCCCAGTTCCACGGCTTGACCGGCTCGCCGCGTTCGACGCTCTCGGCAAAGGCGCGGTCGAGCAGCACCTGCGCCAGTTGCGCCTTGAGCGGGATCCACGCCGCCTGCGCCGCAGTCGCCGCGCCCGCCAGCACCAGCGCCCACGGCAGCAGGTGAGGGAGGGCACGCCTCCAGCCGCGCCCTCCCTTCGCTTGGGCCTTCGCCTGGGCCCGGGCGGGGGTGCCCGCCTGCCTCACGCCCTTGCGACCCTGCGGCGCCGCCAGGCGAGCGCGACGAGGCCGAGCGCGAGCAGCGCCAGGCCCTGTTGCAACGGTGCCATGAAGCCGGTCGCCGTCTCGGGCAGTTCGAGCGGCTCGTCCTGCGCCGCATCGGGATCGACGCTGGCGGCGCCGGCGTTCTGTTCGCCGAACAGGTGATCGAAATCCCATCCCGCCGGGAGCAGCAGCGGCAGCTCCTCGAGCGTCAGCGTCGCGCCCCTGGGGCGGCTCGGCGTCTCGTCGAGCGCGATCAGGCTGGTGCGGGTGGTGACGAGGTGGAAATCCATCCCCAGCTCCTCCACCGCCATGTCGGCGAGGTCGTGTTCGAGCTCGCCCGACCAGCGCTGCGCCTCGACCTCGGCGATGCGGCGCGAGGCCCACAGACGGGCGACGGTGTCGCTGGCGCCGGCGTCGGCCAGATCGATGCTGCGGCGCCATTCCCTGCCCGCGATCGTGCCGGTGACGGTCAGCGTGCCTTCGAGACGGCGCGTGCGCCCGAGCAGCACCAGCGGTTCGCCGGCATAGAGATCGGGCAGATCGCGCGGCGCGAGATCGAGATTGCCACCCTCGACGCTTGCCTTCAAATTGCTCGCGACGGGGGCCGAGAGCCGGTCGAGCAGCGCCTGCATCTTCGCTTCGGCCTCGTCCTCCCACCCGACATGGGTGAAGGTGCCGCGCCCCGCCTCGGCCATGCGCCGCATGAGGTAGGTATTCGGGGCCGAACCGATCCCGACCATGAACACCCGGCTCCTGCCGCGATTGCGCGCGATCTCGGCCATCATCTCGGCTTCGTTCGACAGCGATCCGTCGGTCAGGAAGACAATTTGCCGCAGCGACCCGTCGTCCTTCTGCCGGCTGTCGACCAGCGCCGCCTTCAGCGCGGGCAGCATCTCGGTGCCGCCTTCCGCATCGAGCCCCGCAGTGTAGCGCCGGGCCGTTGCGAGCTGCTCGCCGGTGGCGGGCACCGCCTCGTCGAACAGCTGCGTCATGGTGTCGTCGAAGCGGATGATGTTGAAGCGGTCCTGCGGGCGCAGCGTGCCGAGCGCGTAGAGCAGGCTTTCGCGCGCGGCGACGATCGAATCGCCCGCCATCGAGCCCGAATTGTCGATCACGAAGATCATCTCGCGCGGCGGCACTTCGCCGGCCGGGCCGAGCGAAGGCGGGGTGATCGTCGCCATGACGTAATCGAGCTCGCCGTGGCGCTGGCGGAACAGGCCGAGCAGCGGCGCCTTGCCCGGCGCGCTCCAGCTGAGTTCGAAGTCGCGGTTGGCCGGCACCTCGCCGTCGGTCAGCGTGACGATCCGCGCCGCGCCCTTGCCGCGCGCGACGGTGACCCGGTGATAGGGGCTGGCGATCCCTTCGGGCACGAAGCCGGGATCGAGCTCGACGCTGATCGAGACCGGGTTGAGCATTTCGCCCAGCTTCGGATGCGCGGTGGGAGCGGTGACGTCGGCCGCGTCGGCCAGCGCCTCGCCGCTCGGCCGTCCGCTCGCCGTCGTCAGCGAATGCGGCGGCACGTAGCGCGGGCCGACCACCAGCGGCAGCCGCAGCGCATAGTCGCCCGCGACCTGGCGCACCGGGGCCTGGAATTCGATCTGCACCAGCACCGTCTCGCCCGGCCCGACATTGGCGATCGAATTGCGGAACATGTTGGGCCGCGCCTGTTCGACGAGGCCCGCCTTCTTCCCCTCGGCCTTGGCCTGCTCGTAGATTTCGCGCGCCTCCTCCCGCGGCTTGATCCTGCCACGAAACACGCGCTGCCCGACCACCATGGCAAGCGTATCGACCGCCCCGTCGTCGGGCAGCGGGTAGAGATAGGTCGCCTCCATCCACTTGTCCGAAGTGTTGCGGAACGCCTGCGTTACGGTGACGCGCGCGGTCTGGCCGGCGACTTTGGCGACGATATCGGTCCCGAGCCGCATCGCGGGCATTTCGGTAGCGACGCCCTTCTCGCGCAGGATCAGCCCGCCGTTTGCGAACGGATCGGCGGCCTCCTCGCCGCGCGCCGACAGCATCGAGGCGGATGCCGCCAGCGCGATTCCGAGCGCGGAAATCAGCAGCGCCGCAAGCAGGTTGCGAGGGTCGATCGAAGCAATTCGTCGCATGTAAGCCTCCGTTCATCTCACTTTCCGTATCCGATACCGAGCGAGACGGGCGGAGCGCCACGGGCAAGAATGGCCGATTTCAGCCGCTCGCGGGGACGGGAGGACGGAAATGTGCGGTTCTGTGCGGAACCGTGCGGAACGCGAGGAGGAACCGATGGGGCTGGCGGCACTGCAATGCGAATTCGACAACGAGGCGGTCGCCTTCAGGCTGCGCGAAGAGATCGCCCGGCGGCGTATCTCGCGCCAGGGCCTCGCCGAGACCGCACGCCTCAGCATCTCGACGCTGGAGAAGGCGCTGTCGGGCCGCCGCCCGTTCACGCTCGCGACGATCGTCCGGCTCGAGGAGGCGCTCGGTTCTTCGCTGCGCGAGCAGCCCCGGCCCGATCCCGCCGTCCCCGCGCTCGCCCCGCCCGAGATGGGCTCCTACGCCCGCCCCGCCGTGCAATGGATCGAGGGCGAATATCTGACCCTGCGCGCCAGTTTCGGCGAGGAGGGCGCGATCTACGCCTACCGCACCGAAATCCGCTGGAGCCGCGCCAAGGGGCATCTGGTCTTCGCCGAGAGCGAGCGGCTCGATTCATGCTTCGAACAGGCCGGCTTCGTTTCGATGCCGCACCTGTCGGGACACGTCTATCTCGTCACCGGCGAGGCGGGGCAGTACCGGATGACGATACTCGGGCGGGCCACGCGCGACCAGCGCATGTTCGGCCTGCTCTCGACGTTGCAGGTCGGCCACGGTTCGCAACTGGTACCGGTATCGAGCCCCGTCGCGCTGGTCCCGATCGAGCAATTGCCCGAGGCCCGCTTCGGCCTGATCCGCGCGGACGACAAGCCGGTTCGCAGCTATCGCGAAATCCTCGACACCGCGCTGACGCAGGATTTCTGCCGGTTGCGGCGTTAGATCCTCCCCATCGACTTGCGATGGGGAGGTGGCAGCCGCTGCAAGCGGTTGACGGAGGGGCCGGGGCGAAACGGCAGAGGTCGCGCGAAGGCCCCTCCACCATCCTGACGGATGGTCCCCCTCCCCATCGCAAGACGATGGGGAGGATTGGATACGCCGGATACGAAAAGGGCCCCCGCCATGACGGCGAGGGCCCGCTCGGTGATCTATTGTCGGTGCCGTCAGGCGACTCGTCAGGCGACTCCGGGCATCAGCCTTTCGCCGGCGATCGTCTTCATCGCCTTCTGCAGCTTCTCGAACGCGCGGACCTCGATCTGGCGGATGCGCTCGCGGCTGACATCGTAGACCTGCGACAGCTCCTCGAGCGTCTGCGGGTTCTCGGTCAACCGCCGCTCGGTGAGGATATGCTTCTCGCGGTCGTTGAGGCTGTCCATCGCCTCGACCAGCATGTCGTGGCGGACTTCGGCCTCTTCGGCGTCGGCGACGGTCTCGTCCTGCAGCGGGCGGTCGTCGGTCAGCCAGTCGAGCCACTGGCCCGAGCCTTCTTCGCCGTTGCGCATGGGTACGTTGAGCGAGCCGTCGCCGCCCATCATCATGCGCCGGTTCATGTTGACCACTTCCTGCTCGGGCACGCCGAGATCGGACGCGATCTTGGCGACGTCGTCGGGATGGAGGTCGCTGTCTTCGTAGGCTTCGAGCTGCTTCTTCATCCGGCGAAGGTTGAAGAACAGCTTCTTCTGCGCCGCGGTGGTGCCCATCTTGACGAGGCTCCAGCTGCGCAGGATGAATTCCTGGATCGAGGCCTTGATCCACCACATCGCATAGGTCGCGAGGCGGAAGCCGCGATCGGCCTCGAACTTCTTCACGCCCTGCATCAGCCCGACATTGCCTTCGGAAATGAGGTCGCTGACGGGCAGGCCGTAGCCGCGATAGCCCATCGCGATCTTCGCCACGAGGCGCAGATGCGAGGTGACCAGCTGCGCGGCGGCCTCGGGGTCCTCGTGCTCCTCGTAACGCTTGGCGAGCATGTATTCCTGCTCCTGCGTCAGCACGGGGAATTTCTTGATTTCGGAGAGATAGCGGTTGAGGCTCTGCTCACCGCCGAGCGCAGGTACGCTCAATGCCTTGTTATTGCTCACGTCTTCCCTAACCTTTCTGCGTCGACCTCTCTCGCCGGACCCCTGATGGGCATCCGGTCTTTCGGGCCACGTTCTTCCATATAGCGCACTGCGCGCGCTTTTGCAGTGCCATTCATCGATTTCAACGAGCGGTTTCGTCGATAAGTTCCTGCATGTCGGCGGGTAGATCGGCGTGAAATTCGCATTTTTCGCCGGTTACCGGGTGATCGAAACCGAGTGCGGCCGCATGCAGCGCCTGGCGGGCGAAACCGATCCGCTGGATGAGCGGGCGTAGCGGTTTGGGAGTGCGGCCATAGACAGGATCTCCCAATAGCGCATGACCTATTGACGCGCAGTGAACGCGCACCTGATGCGTCCGCCCGGTTTCGAGCTGGCATTCCAACAGGCTGCAATCGTTGAGTTTTTCTAGCGTGCGATAATGCGTGACAGCGTGCTTGCCGCGCGTCGAATCGTCGGGCAGCACGGCCATCTTCTTGCGGTTGCGATCCGAGCGTCCGATCCGGCCCGAAACGGTGCCTTCGGGCGGGTTCGGATGGCCGCCGCAGACCGCCAGGTAGCGCCGCATGATCGAGTGGTCGGCGAACTGTTTCGCCAGCCCCTCATGCGCCGCAGTAGTTTTTGCAGCGACCAGCAAACCGGAAGTATCCTTGTCGATCCGGTGGACGATGCCGGGGCGCGCGACTCCGCCGATTCCCGACAGCTGGCCGCGGCAATGGTGCAGCAGCGCGTTGACCAGCGTCCCGTCCGGATTGCCCGCCGCCGGGTGGACCACCATCCCGGCGGGTTTGTTCACCACGATCAGGTGCTCGTCCTCGAACGCGATGGCGAGCGGGATGTCCTGTGGCTGCGCTTGCGGTTCGTCGGGCGGGGGGAGGGCGATGGTGAATTGCTCGCCGCCCGCGGTCTTGCCCGAGGCGGACGTCGCGGTTCGCCCGTCGACCGTAACCGCACCTTCGGACAGCAACGCTTTCACCCGCTCGCGCGACAGACCCGAGGCATCGGCCAGCGCCTTGTCGAGGCGGAGATTGCCGGGGAGGGTTCCGGAAATGGTTTCGGGTATCGGCACGGTTCGTGCGCTAGAAGAAAAGGCAGCCCTTCGACAAGCTCAGGGCGAACGGGGTAGGGGTGTCGGGTGATTACGATTTCGAGTGAATGTCTATCATGCTTGCACGCCGAAGCCGCCCGTGCCCACCCGCACGAATGCTGCGGCATTCTGCTCGGCGCGGGTTATCGCATCGCCGCGATCCGCCCAGCGCGAAATGTTCACCCCGACCCCGCGCGCCGGTTCGAGATCGATCCGCAGGCGTTGGTCGACGCCCATCGCTCGGCGCGGGAGGGCGGGCCGCAAATCCTCGGCTATTACCACTCGCACCCGAATGGCCGCAGCGAGCCCTCCGCCACCGATCGCGCGCAGGCTACGGGAGACGGACGGATCTGGGCGATCGTCGCCGGAAACGACGTAACCCTGTGGCGCGACGCAAAGACCGGCTTTTCGCCGCTTTCCTACACCGTCGCCGACGCCTAAGCTGGCCCATGCCTCTCGCCGCACCGCATATCCGGGGACCGATATCGCATCCCGGGTGGCGGGGGCGGTTTTTTGCCCTAGGACCGTGTAACAAGCGGTCCATGTCTCGGGATATTGCTCTTTACCGATGAACCAGAACGACGCCATCGACCTCGCCACGCTGCTCTGTTCGCGGCTGTGCCACGACATGCTCTCGCCGGTCGGCGCGCTCAGCAACGGGCTCGAACTGCTCGCCAGCGAGAACGACCCCGAAATGCGCCAGCGCTGTTTCGAGCTGCTCGAACAGAGCGCCAAGATCAGCACCGACAAGCTCAAATTCTTCCGTCTCGCCTTCGGCGCGGCGGGCGGATTCGGCGAAATGGTCGAGGTGGCCGAGCCGAAAGCGCTGATCGAGGCGCTGGTCGGCGATGCCAAGCGGATCACCGTCAACTGGGCGCTCGACGAGCAGAAACTGCCCAAGCCGGCGGTCAAGGTGCTGCTCAATTTCGCGCAGATCGGGCTCGATGCGCTGGTGCGCGGTGGCACGCTCGATATCGGGGTCGAGGCGCGCGACGGGGCGCACGAGATCGTGGTCCGCGCGACCGGGCCCAAGATCGGTTTCGACGATACGGTCGGCCGCGCGCTGCAGGGCGAGCTCTCGGCATCCGACCTGACCAGCCGCACCGCGCCCGCGCACATGCTGTCGCTGCTCGCCGAACAGGCGGGCGGCGGGCTGCAATACCAGCTCTCGGACGAGGCGCTGATCCTCGGCGCGGTGCTGCCGCAGCCCGAGGGGATGATCGGGTGAATCCCGAGGAACTCGGGGCCGGCCTGCCGCGCAGCGGCGACGAGCTGGTCGACCGCGAAATCCTGTCGCCCAATCACGACGAGCGCGCGCTGCCCATCTCGATGGTGGTGATCCACTACACCGAGATGGAGGACAAGGGCTTCGCGATCGAGCGGCTGTGCGATCCGGAGGCCAAGGTTTCTGCGCATTACCTGATCGGGGAGCAGGGCGAGGTGATCCGGCTGGTGCCCGAGGACAAGCGCGCCTGGCATGCGGGGGTGTCCTACTGGCGCGGGCACAAGGACGTGAACTCGGCCAGCGTGGGAATCGAGCTCGATCATCCGGGCCACAAATACGGCTACCGCGAATTCAACGAGGCGCAGTTCGAGGCGCTGGTGCCGCTGGTGGCGCGGGTCGTGAAGGACTACGACATTCCGCGCGCCAACGTGGTCGGCCATTCGGACGTCGCCCCGGCGCGCAAGATCGATCCGGGCGAGCTGTTCCCGTGGGACCGGCTGGCCGAATACGGGCTGTGCCTGCCGCGCCCCGACAAGCTCGAACGCGGCGATCCGTTCGACAACGATGCCGCCTTCTACCTCGCGCTCGAACGCTTCGGCTACGACGTTTCCGACGGGCACAAGGCGGTCGAGGCGTTCCAGCGCCGCTGGCGGCCGGAGAAGATCGACGGCGAGATCGACGGACAGGTGCGCGCGATCCTGTTCCAGCTGCTGCTTGATCGCGACCGCGGAGACGCTAGATAGGGCGGGCCAGGGGGCCGGGCAGCCGCGTCACGCAAGTGCCGAGGAAAGTCCGGGCTCCACGAAGCAAGGGTGGCGGGTAACGCCCGCCGGGTGAAGACCCAGGGAAAGTGCCACAGAGAGTATACCGCCGATGGCGCCTAAAGCGCACAGGCAAGGGTGAAAGGGTGCGGTAAAAGCGCACCGGGGCGGCGGCAACGTCGTCCGCATGGCAAACCCCACCCGGAGCAAGGCCGAATAGGGGCGGCGCGCTCGCGAAAGCGGGCAGGGGTGTTTCGCCCCTAGCGCAAGCTGCGACCGCCCGGGTTGGCTGCTCGAGCCATGGAGCGATCCATGGCCCAGATGAATGGCTGCCACCGCGGCGCTGGTCGTTACGATACCGGTCGCGGGACAGAACCCGGCTTACAGGCCCCCTGGCGCTTTCCTACTCGGCATCCCCCGGCTAGACCGGTGGCATGAGCAGCCGCACTCCGATCCTCGCGACGCTGGTCGCCGGTGCGGTGGCCGCAATTACGGCGCCCGCCCTCGCGCAGTCGGACGCGGGCGGGATCGATCCCGCGCACGCCGCCCCGGCATGCGAAATGGAGGACGCGCTCACGATCGACGCGCGCGACATCGCGACGCCGCGCGCGCTGGCGGAGGCGGTTGCGCAATCGGGTGCGCAGGCGGTGGCGATCGCGGGCGGCACGTTCGAGGGGGCGGAGTTCGCCCCCTTCGCAGCAAGCTTCGCACACGCATGCTTCTTCGAAACGCGGCTCAAGGGCAGCGACTGGCGGGCGGCGGACGCTACCGGCATCCGCTTCGTCAAGACCGACTTGCGCGATGCCGATATGCGCAGCGCGCGGCTCGAGCGGGTGGTGTTCGATGGAGTGAACCTCTCGCGCGCCGACCTGACCGGCGCCTCGCTGGTCGAGGCGCAATGGGTCGGCGGTTACTGGAACAGCGATCTCGCCGGTACCGTGTTTCGCGATGCCGACATGCGGCGGTTCCGCTTCGACTGCCAGATCACGCTCGACGCTGCGTGCGGGGGCAACGAGGGAGCCGATTTCGCAGGCGCCGACCTGGGCGGGGCCGATCTGTCCAGCTTCGGTATCTGGGGCTTCGACCGCTTCGACGGTGCGCGGTTCGACCGGACCTTTGTCCAACCGCGGGCGCTGGCCCATGTCGGAGCACCCGAACTGGCGGGCCCCGTGCTGCTCGCGACCGAATACGAGGCGGATGGCGCAGCGCGCGCCGGGGTGTCGCTCTCGCCCGCCGAGGTCGCTCAGGTCGTCGCCGACAACGCCGTCGCGGCGAAGGACGAACCGTCCTTTGCCTGCGCCGCGGCCGCGAGCCGGGCCGAGACACTGATCTGCGGCGAATGGGAGCAGCGACTGCGCGCGCTCGATCGCGATCTCGCCGATCTGTATCGCGAAGCGCGCAATGCGGGCGTGACCGCTGCGGCCTCGCAGCGGGCCTGGCTCCGGCAGCGCGACCGGTGCGCGGACCGCGACTGCCTCGCCGACAGTTATCGCGAGCGGATGGATGCGCTGTTCGCCGCGCTGGGCGACCGCTGGGCGCTCGCGCCCGACGAGACGCGAACCTATCACGAACCGGTGCTCGCGCTCACCGAGGCGTTCCGCAAGCGGGAACTCTATCGCCGGATGATTCCCGCACTCGAACTGGCGGCGATGCAGGACGCTGCGCTGACCGGCCGCGAGGACGGCTCGATCGCGGCCGAGGGCTCGGCGGTCGGCGCCAACGCGCATACCTGCGGGCTGCGGGTCGAGGCGGCGTCGTACGATCCCGCCACCGGCTGGTATTCGGCGGTTTCGTCGGACGGCATCGAGGTGCCGCTGTTCCGGATCTGGGGCGACCGGCTGCTGATCCGCTATTCGGGCAATTTCGGCAACACGCCCGAAGAAGCAATCGATTTCATCAGCTGCGGCGCGCGCGCGGCGTTCGACGACATGCTCGATCTCGACGGGAGGGAGTAACCGGTGAGTAGACGATTGGCAGCCGAGGCGATCGGCAGTTTCTTCCTGTTCGCCTGCGTCGTGGGCTCGGGGATCATGGGCGAGAACCTCGCGGACGGGAACGTCGCCATCGCGCTGCTCGCCAACACGCTCGCGACCGGGTTCATTCTCGCTGTACTGATCGCGATGCTGGGGCCGGTTTCGGGCGCGCATTTCAACCCGGCGGTGACGCTTGCCTTCGCCATCAGGCGCGAGATCGCCCCGAGCGAGGCGGTGCTGTTCGTGGCGCTGCAACTGGCGGGCGGCGTCGTCGGCGTGCTCGCGGCGCATCTGATGTTCGACCTGCCGGTGTGGCAATTGTCGGCCAAGGCGCGGACCGGGACGGGGCAATGGCTCGGCGAGGCGATCGCGACCTTCGGGCTGGTGTTCACCATCCTCGCGACGCTGAAGGTCAACAAGGCGTGGGTGCCGGCGAGCGTCGGGCTCTACATCGCCGCCGCCTACTGGTTCACCTCCTCGACCAGCTTCGCCAATCCGGCGATCACCGTCGGGCGCAGCCTGACCGATACCTTCTCGGGCATCGCGCCGGGCAACGTGATCGCCTTCGTGATCGCGCAGCTGGCGGGCGCGGTGCTCGCAGTATGGTGCGCGAAGTGGCTCTACGCGAAGGAGGCGGAAGAATCGCTCAAGCCCCGATCGGAATGACCCCGTCATCCTGAACTTGTTTCAGGATCCATTTCACCACAGGCAAGGGCGGTGCAGGTAGAGAGATGGATGCTGAAACAAGTTCAGCATGACGAACAGACAGGGTAGTTGGGTTGGCCTCGCCCGTTCGGCGACCAGCGACCGGCTCCCTCAGAGGATGATCGCATGTCGGCCGGCCAACGCGCGCCTTGTTCGTGAATAGCGGTAGGCCCTATCCCCGCCCGATGCTGACATATTCGAACCCCGCCGCGCGGACATCCTCGGGCTTGTAGATATTGCGCAGGTCGACCAGCACCGGCGCCCTGGCCAGTTCCGTGACGCGGCCCAGATCGAGCGCGCGGAAGGCGTCCCATTCGGTGACGATCGCGATGGCATCGGCGCCCTCGATCGCGGCGTAGGAATTGTCGCACATGGTCACTTCGGGCATCAGCGGGCGCGCCTGTTCCATCCCTTCGGGATCGTAGGCGGCGACCTTCACCCCCGCATCGGTCAGCGCCTGCGCGATGGCGATGGCGGGCGAATCGCGCATGTCGTCGGTGTTGGGCTTGAAGGTCAGGCCGAGCAGCGCGACCTTCTTGCCGCGTGCCTTGTCCGCCCCGCCGAGCGCGTCGAGCACCTTGCGGCCCATCGCGCGCTTGCGGCTGTCATTGACCTTGACCACGGCCTCGACGATCCGCGTCGGGCTGTCGTGATCTTCGGCGGTCTTGAGCAGCGCCAGCGTATCCTTGGGGAAGCACGAGCCGCCGTAGCCCGGCCCGGCATGGAGGAACTTGGCGCCGATGCGGTTGTCCATCCCGATGCCGCGGCTGACGTCCTGCACGTTGGCGCCGACCTTCTCGCACAAATCGGCCATCTCGTTGATGAAGGTGATCTTGGTCGCGAGGAAGGCGTTGGCGGCGTATTTGATCAGCTCGCTCGAGCGGCGGTTGACGAACAGGATCGGCGATTCGTTAAGGAACAGCGGGCGGTAGACCTCGGTCATCACTTCGCGGCCGAAATCGTCCTCGGCCCCGATCACGATCCGGTCGGGGCGCTTGAAGTCGCCGATCGCCGCGCCCTCGCGCAGGAATTCGGGATTGGAGACGACCGAGACGCGGTGTTTCGCGCCGCTGTCGGCGAGGATGCGCTCGACCTCGTCGCCAGTACCGACCGGGACGGTCGACTTGGTCACCACCACTGCATCGTTGGCGAGATTTGCGCCGATCTCTTTCGCCACCGCGTGGACGTAGGACAGGTCGGCATGGCCGTCGCCGCGGCGGCTCGGCGTGCCGACCGCGATGAAGATCGCCTGCGCGCCCGCGATCCCCTCGGCGAGGTCGGTGGTGAAGGAAAGGCGGCCCGCGCCGACATTGCTCTCGACCAGCGCGTCGAGACCCGGCTCGTAGATGGGCATAACGCCCTTGTGGAGCGCGTCGATCTTCGACTGGTCCTTGTCGATGCAGACGACGTCGTGGCCGAAATCGGCGAAGCACGCCCCCGACACCAGCCCGACATAGCCCGAACCCACCATCGCGATCTTCATGCGTCGCTGTCCCTCTTGTGTATGGCGATCATCCCGGTTTCCTCGACCGCCTGGATATAGCGGCGCCCGGTCCCTTCGAGCACCAGCGCGGTCAGCATGCCCGAGCGGAACGCGCCGGTGTCGATCCCGATGCGGTTGGTACGCTCATCGACTTCGTCGGAAATCGTGTGGCCGTGCACCACGACATGCGAATGCGGATTCGTGTGGCGCAGGAACGGCTCGCGAATCCACAGCATGTCGTGACGCTCCTGGTCCGCCAGTTCGATCTCGGGCCGGATCCCGGCGTGGACGAACAGGTAGTCGCCCAGCTCGATATAGTCCTCGAAGGTCTCGATGAATTCGCGGTCGCGCCGGGGTACGAGCCGGTGCATCAGCGTCTGCAGCTCGTGAATACTCGATTCGTCGAACACCTTTTTCGACACGCCGTAGCTGAACAGCGTCTCGCGCCCGCCATGCTTGAGGAAGTGGCGCAGGATGGCGGTATCTTCGAACGCTTCGAGGAACATTTCCTCGTGATTGCCGGCGAGGATCCGCAGCGGGCGGCGCGTCTTCCATTCGCGCGCGCGCGCGACGACCTGCGCGCTTTCGGGGCCGCGGTCGACCAGGTCGCCGAGCAGGACCACGGTGGTGCGCACCGGCGGGGGTGCTTCCATGTCGTCGCGCTCGATCGCGTGGATCAATTCGTCGAACAGGTCGAGCCGGCCGTGGATGTCGCCGATGACATAGGCGCGCTCGCCCGGCGGCAAAGAGGGCCGGGGAGCTTCCTGCCGGGGGCGGAAGAGCTGGCGAAGCGGTTCGAACATGTTGCCGGGGTACTAGATAGGGGGAAATTGCGGCGCCGCATAGGCGATGGGCCGCGCCGCGGCAACCGCTCTCCACCCCGGCCGGCAATGCCCGACTGGTGCGCAAAGGTCACATTTGCCGGTGCAAAAATATCGTTTGGGTTTGCCTCTTGTGCGATGCAGCACATTTCGGCAAGATTGTTTCATATTTGTCAGAGAGCGCACATCAAACGATGCGTTCCGACAGATTGGCAGGTGGGACGAAGCAAACCACAAACGCAAGGAAGTTTGTCATGCTCACGTCCATCCGCGGCCTTGCCGCCGCATCCGTTTTCGTATTTTCCGCAACCGCCGCACCGGCATTCGCACAAGTCGTCAACCCGGCAGACGAAGTCAGCGATGACACCGATCCGCCGGGCGAGATCGAGATCTCGGGCAATGTCGCCCTCGTCAGCGACTACCGCTTCCGCGGCGTATCCTTCTCCGACGGCGACCCGGCGCTGCAGGGCGGGATCGACATCGCCCATTCGAGCGGCGTCTATATCGGCACCTGGGCCTCCACCATTTCGGGCGGCGGCCCGTACGGCGAGCTCGAACTCGATGTTTATGGCGGCTGGAGCGGCGAGGTCGGCGACGGCGTCACCCTCGATATCGGCCTGCTCTACTATATGTATCCGACCGAGAACGAGCTCGCCAACTTCCTCGGCGTCGATACCGACTATTTCGAGCCCTATGCCTCGATTTCGACCGATCTCGGGCCGGTCAGCGCCACGCTCGGCGCCGCCTATGCCTGGGAACAGGATTCGCTCGGCGGCGGGGACAATATCTATGTCTACACCGATGTGGAGGCCGGAATTCCGGACACGCCGATCGCGCTCTCGGCGCATCTCGGCTATACCGACGGGGTGTTCTCGACCGACACGAACAGTACCAGCTTCGACTGGGGGCTCGGCGCGTCGTGGGCGGTTACCGACAGCCTCAGCCTCGGGGTCAACTACGTCGACACCGAAGGTCCGTCGATCGAGGACTTCACCGATGCGGGCATCTTCTTCACGCTCGGCTACAGCATGTAGCGTCCGGGCCTCTTGCCAGCCGGGAGGCCCGCGCCGGACGACCGGTGCGGGCCTTTCCTTTGGGCATTCGGTCAGCTGAGCGAAAAGTTGACCGTCGTGACCACGCGCACCTTCTTGTAGGGCGAATCGCTGACGCCCCAGCCGCCTTCGTCGCCGTCGCGGCCCTCGATGCTGAAATAGCCCTGCGTCGCGTCCTTGATCGCGCCGACATCCGCGCCGCTGTCCTCGGCGAACTGCTCGGCCGCGGCGCGCGCATCCCTGGTCGCCTCGGCGACCATTTCGGGCTTGATGTCGTTGAGCCGGGTGAAGGTGTAGCTCATGCCCGAGCCTTCCTCGAGGAAGACGCCACGATTGACGAGGTCGAACTGGCGCGCGACCGCGCGCTGGGCGCGCTCGATATCGTCGGTGCGCAGCGACAGCCGCTGGCGCACGGTGTAGTTGGTGATCCCGTCATTGGTGTAGCTCGAGACGTTGGCACCGGTCGGCTGCAATGCATCTTCGGGAAATCCGAGGCCGGCGAAGAATTGCTCGATCGCCTCGGTGTCGCCGCGCACCTTGGCTTGCGCGGAGGCGAGATCGGTCGAGGTCGAAGAATAGGAAATCGTCCAGGTGGCGAGATTCGCGGTGACGTCGCGTTCGGCGAGGCCGCGCACCGTGACCGACCGTTCGGCCTCCTTCGCGCGCAGCAATCCGTCGCCGAGCAGGTAGCCGCCGAGCACGATGCCGATCGCCGCGATCGCCGCAGTGCCGAACCAGCGCCTGGTCGCCGCATCGCTCAGAAAGCCGTTGCCCTCCCTGGTCCTTTCCTGCACCGCATCGTCGTTCATCGCAGCCTCCTAGCTCGAAGCAACCCTGCGACGAGTTGTGCATGATTGTCGATGAACCGTTTTTGAACGAGGTGAGCCGGGCATGGTCAAATATCTGCATTCGATGATCCGAGTGGCCGATCCCGACGCGACGGTAGCGTTCTTCGGGCTGATCGGGCTCGAGGAAGTGCGGCGCTTCGATGTCGAGCAGGGGCGCTTCACGCTGATCTTCCTCGCTGCGCCGGGGCAGGAGGGCGTCGCCGAGGTCGAGCTGACCTACAACTGGCCGCCCGAGGACGGCTCGGAGCCGGAGCACTACGACGGCGGCCGCAATTTCGGCCACCTCGCCTACCGCGTCGAGAACATCTACGAGACGTGCCGGCGGCTGATGGATGCGGGCGTCACCATCAACCGCCCGCCGCGCGACGGGCACATGGCGTTCGTGAAATCGCCCGACGGTATCTCGGTCGAGCTGCTGCAGGAGGGCAACCTGCCGCCGCAGGAACCCTGGGCGAGCATGGAGAACACCGGGAGCTGGTGAGGGGAGCGTCTTTTTCGGCGGCGACGCGGCCTGTCGCTGCTTGGCAGGTATCGGACCGCCGGGTGCGGCACCGGCCCACTCCCCCACCCTTCCACCCTTAGGTTACTAAAGTCGGGGTGGAAGGGTGGGGGAGTGGGCCGGTGCCGCAAGGGCCAGACGGAGGTCTGGCCCGCACGCAACAAAGACTCTCACCGCCGGAAAATTACGAAACGTAAGGCGACTTGATATCGTCCGGGTGCGTCGTGGTCATGCGCAGGATGGCGTAGCCGACCACAGCCGAGATCAGCGACCCGCCGAGAATGCCGATCTTCGCCTCGTCGATCAGCTCGCGATAGCCGGGGAAGGCGAGTTCGCCGATGAACAGCGACATGGTGAAGCCGATCCCGCACAGGATCGAGACGCCCCACACCTCGGGCCAGGTCGCCTGGTAGGGACGCTTGGCGAAGCCGACCCGGTCGGCGGCGTAAATCGCCGCGAAGATTCCGACCTGCTTGCCGAGGAACAGGCCCGCGGCGATGGCGATTGGCAGCGGTGCCAGCACGCCTTCCAGCCCGAGGCCCGATATGTCGACCCCGGCATTGGCGAAGCCGAACACCGGCACGATGAGGTACGCGCTCCACGGTGCCAGCCCGTGTTCGAGATGTTCGAGCATGGTGTCGTCGTTCCTGCCGCGCATCGGTATGGTCAGCGCCGCGACCACGCCCGCGATGGTCGCATGGACCCCCGAATTGAGCACGAAGAACCACAGCACCAATGCGAGCAGGATGAAGGGTACGACCGACGAGATCCTCATCCGGTTGAGCCCGAACATGATGGCGACCACGACCAGCGCGCCGAGTAGCCAGGTCAGCTTGATCCCTGCCGTGTAGACCAGCGCGATGACCAGCACGGCGCCGATATCGTCGACGATCGCCACGGTCAGCAGGAACAGCCGCAGCGAGGCGGGCACCCGGCTGCCGAGCAGGCCGAGAACGCCCATCGCAAAGGCGATGTCGGTCGCAGCGGGGATCGCCCAGCCCTGCATCAGGACGGAGGCCTCGCCGCTGACGAAGAAGATATAGACCAGCGCCGGCACGCCCATGCCCGCGGCCGCGGCGAGGATCGGCAGGCGGCGCTGTTCTGCGGTCGAGAGCTGTCCCTCGATCCATTCGCGCTTCACCTCGAGCCCGACGACGAAGAAGAAAATCGCCATCAGCCCGTCGTTGATCCACAGATGCAGCGTGTTGAGCTTGAAGGTGTCGGCCGAGAACCACAGCCCGTGGAACAGGTGGTGATATTCCTCGTGCAGCGCCGAATTGGCCACCAGCATGGCGGCCACCGCAACCAGGATGAGCAGGACGCCGGCCGAAGCGTCGCCGACGAACAGCGCGCGCACGGGGGCGAAGAAGGAGCGGACGGGACTTGTGCTTTCGGCCATGTCGCGACCCTTTTTCGCAAAAGCTTGCGCGTTGCAAGCACTGCATCGTAGAGATACGTAGTTCCGCAGGGGGGCACGGTGTGGAACCATGGGAATTCACGGCCTGGCAATGGCTCGTGCTGGTGCAGCACGAACTGCTGCTGTTCGCCGGAATCTTCTTCCTGATCGGGGCGCTCGACGAACTGGCGATCGATCTCGTCTGGCTCCGGCTCGCGCTGACCCGGCGCACGCGGCCGCGGCAGCTCGACTGCGCCGAAGAGAACCCCGCGACGCTCTCCGGTCCGGTCGCCGTGTTCCTGCCCGCGTGGCGCGAGGCGCGCATTATCGGCCCGACCATCCGGCACCTGCTGGCAGTGTGGCCGCAGCGCGAATTGCGGCTCTATCTCGGCTGCTACCGCAACGATCCCGCCACGCTCGAAGCGGCGATGGCGGTGGGCGGACACGACGACCGCCTGCGGATCGTCGTGCATGATCGCGACGGGCCGACAACCAAGGCCGACTGCCTCAACCGGCTCTATCGTGCGTTGACAACCGACGAGCAGAGGAGCGGCCGGACGGTGCGCATGGTGGTGTTGCACGATGCCGAGGACATGGTCGATCCGGCGGCGATCGGCGTGCTCGACGCTTCCATAGCGCAGGCGGAGATGGTGCAACTACCCGTCAGGCCCGAACCGCAATCGGGCACCTTCGGTATCGGCAGCCATTATTGCGACGAATTCGCCGAGGCGCATGGGAAAACGATGGTGGTGCGCGATGCACTCGGCGCCGGACTCCCGCTCGCAGGGGTCGGCTGCGCGATCCGCCGCGATGCGCTCGACAAGCTGGCAATGCGGCGCGCCGACGACGGACCCTTCGCGACCGATTGCCTGACCGAGGATTACGAGCTCGGCATCGGCATCGGAGCGCTCGGCGGGCGCACCCGATTCCTGCGCGTGCGCGCGCCCGACGGACGGCTGGTGGCGACGCGTGCCTGCTTCCCCGCGCGGCTCGACCGGGCGGTGCGGCAGAAGACCCGCTGGCTTCACGGCATCGCCTTCCAGGGCTGGGACCGGCTCGGCTGGAGCGGTAGTGTGGTGGAGTGCTGGATGCGCCTACGCGACCGGCGTGGGCCGTTCGCGGCGCTGATCCTCGCGGTCGGCTACCTGCTGCTGATACTGGCGACGCTCGGCTGGGCGCTCGGGCTGGCCGGGATCGGAGCGGCGATCGACGGCTCGCCGCTGCTGCAGGCGATCCTGTGGTGCAACCTGTTCGGCCTGTGCTGGCGGATCGCGTTCCGCACCGCCTTCACCGCGCGCGAATACGGCCTTGCCGAGGGCCTGTGGGCGATTCCGCGCATGGTGGTCGCCAACACCATCGCGATCATGGCGGGGCGGCGCGCGCTGGCGGCCTATGCGCGCAGCCTGCTCGGCGAGACGCCGCGATGGGACAAGACCGAACACGATTTGCATCCCGAGGCGATCGGGCGCTCGCTCGCGGCGGCGCGCGGATGAGAACGGCAGCGAAACGTCGCGGACAGCCGCTGGTCGTGCTTGGCGGCGTCTTGGCGCTATGGTGTGCGATGCGGATCGCGCTGTGGGAGTCGCCGTTCCCCTTGCTCCCCGAGCCGATCGGGGAGTTCTTCGCAGAAGGCAGCGCGTCAGAACCGCCCGTCCGGTCGGCGGGATCGGGCGCGGCGGTTGGCTTGACGGTCCGGTCTGCCCATTCGGCATCGCGCGACGGGGGAGCACCGAACGGGCAGGGCGCCGCGTTGCCCCTCGCCTTGGCGACGGGCGGCATGCCGTCCCCGGGCGGCGGTTTCGACACGATGGCGTCGCACCAGTATCTGTGGCTCGCGGCGCTAGAACAGCGCCGCGGCCTGGCAGCCGGGGGTTCTGCGAGGTTCGGCGCTCCCGGCCTCGGCCGCCCGCTGTCGGCCGGCGCGCCGCCGCCTCCCGCGGCAGATCGCTGGTCGCTCGAGGGGTGGGTCTACCTCCGTCAAGGGGCGACCTCCAGTTCGGCGCCCGGGCTGCTCTCGCCCGTCTACGGAGCGAGCCAAGCCGGTGCGGTGCTCCGGCACCGGCTCGCGCCGCGCAGCAACTTGCGCCCCGAGGCCTATGCCCGCTTCACCTCGGCGCTCGCCGGGCCGGAGGATCGCGAACTGGCTGTGGGCCTCGCTGCGCGTCCCTTGAACGGCGTGCCCGTTGCCGCGCAGGCCGAACTGCGCGCCCGCATGGCGAATGGGCGAACCGAATTCCGCCCCGCTGCGATGCTGGTATCCGAAGTCGCTCCACTCGACCTGCCCGCGGGCCTGCGCGCAGAAGTCTATGCGCAAGGGGGCTATGTCGGCGGTAGATTCGCCACTCCCTTCGCCGACGGCCAGGCACGGATGACGCGCGAAGTGGCGGCGTTCGACCTCGGCGAGCTGCGCGCAGGCGCCGGAGCATGGGGCGGAGCGCAGCGCGGTGCGGCGCGACTCGATATCGGACCCAGCGCAAGTGTCGACATGCGGCTCGGCGATAGCCCGGCGCGGCTGGCGCTCGACTACCGGCTGCGCGTCGCGGGCGATGCCGAGCCCGGCTCGGGGGTGGCGGTGACGCTTTCGAGCGGGTTTTGAGGGGTTTTCCGGCGGTGATGCGACCTGTCACTACTTTGGCAGGCATCGGACCGCCGGGTGCGGCACCGGCCCACTCCCCCACCCTTCCACCCTTAGGATACTAAAGTCGGGGTGGAAGGGGGGGGGAGTGGGCCGGTGCCGCAAGGGCCGGACGGAGATCCGGCCCGCACGCAATAAAGACTCGCCAGAGCCCGCGACCCATCCGCCAACGCTTCCGCTTTGCTCCGCCGCTGCGCTGCGATAGGGCGCTCGCATGGACGTCTACCTCCCCATTGCCAATCTCGCGGTCGACGGGCTGGTGATCGTCGCGCTCGGTGCGCTGACGGGGGTGCTGTCGGGGCTGTTCGGCGTCGGGGGAGGCTTCCTGACCACCCCGCTGCTGATCTTCTACGGCGTCCCGCCGACGGTCGCGGCGGCCTCGGCCTCGACCCAGGTGACCGGGGCGAGCGTTTCGGGCGTTCTCGCGCACCGGCGGCGCGGCGGGGTCGACTATCGCATGGGGCTGATCACCGTCGGCGGCGGGATCATCGGCGCGGGCATCGGCGCGCTGCTGTTCCGCTTCTTCCAGGCGATCGGGCAGATCGACGTGGTCATCAGCGTGCTCTACGTCGTCATGCTCGGCTCGATCGGTTCGCTGATGCTGCGCGAGGCGATCGACAGCCTGCGCCCGCCCAGGGACGGCGTCGCGCCCAAGCCGCGCAAGCGGCGGCATCACCCGATCGTCACCGCGCTGCCGCTGCGCTGGCGGTTCTATCGCTCGGGGCTCTACATCTCTCCCTTCGCACCGTTGCTGCTCGGGGTTGCGGTCGGCACGCTGACCATGCTGATGGGGGTGGGCGGCGGGTTCATCCTCGTCCCCGCGATGCTCTACATCCTCGGCATGAGCGCGGGCGTGGTGGTCGGCACTTCGCTGTTCAACATCCTGTTCGTGACCATGGCGACGACGATGATGCATGCGCTGACCACGCATGCGGTCGATATCGTGCTCGTCGTGCTGCTGCTGTTCGGGTCGGTCACCGGGGCGCAGTTCGGCACCCAGCTGGCGCAGAAGGTCAAGGCCGAATGGCTGCGGCTGGCGCTGGCGGCGATCGTGCTCGCGGTGGCGCTGCGGATGCTGTTCGGCCTGTTCTACCAGCCCGACGAGATCTACACGGTGATCCAGCTGTGAAGCGGCTGCTGATCCTGCTCGCGGCGCTGGTGCTGCTCCCCGCGCAGAGCAGCGAGCCGATCCTCGTACCCGAGGTCTCGCAGGACGATATCCAGGTGCGGCAGGGCTTCACCGGCACCGAATTGCTGCTGTTCGGCGCGATCCTCGATCCGCGCGGCGCAAGGGCGGGGCAGGATTACGATATCGTGGTGGTGCTCAAGGGCCCGACCGCCCCGGTCCGCATCCGCGAAAAGGAGCGCGTCGGCGGCATCTGGATCAACGCCGACAGCACCACTTTCCGCTCCGCCCCGTCCTTCTTCGCGGTCGCCTCCTCGAAGCCGATCGAGCAGATCGTCGACGAGCGCACCGCAGCGATCTACGAGCTCGGCACCGAGTTCATCCAGCTCTCGCCGGGCGGGCTGGTCGATCTCGAGGAGCAGGCGCGCTTCACCGCCGGACTGGTCGACCTGCGCACCCGGCAGGGGCTGTTCAAGGAGGACATGAACGGGGTCGAGATCAGCGAACAGGTGCTCTACCAGGCGCGGATCGAGCTGCCTTCCAACGTCCAGACCGGCGCCTACACCGCGGAAACCTTCGCCATCGCCCGCGGCCGGGTGATCGCCTCGGCGATCGCCGAGGTCGAGGTGCGCAAGGTCGGGTTCGAGCGTTTCGTCGAGATTTTCTCGCAAAGACAGGCGTTTCTCTACGGCCTGATCGCGGTGCTGATGTCGGTCGGGATGGGCTGGATCGCGGGGCGGTTGTTCGCGTTGATCTGACGGCTCGAAACCCCAGCGTTGACGCGATCTTAACCCCGTCTCGCCTATCTCCCCGAAGGTATCTGACAGGGGACCGTTCTGCACATGAGCGACATGGGCAATCACGATTTCAACCGCCGTACTACCGACCGGCCCGCGCCCGGTGCGGCGCGTGCCGCGGCGAGTGCGCCGCAGGCCGGGGCGAAACCCGCGCCTGCACAAGCTGCCAAGCAGGCGGCGCCGGAAGACAATGCGACGCAGCCGATCGGCGTGGTGCTCGAAATCGCCGGTTCGGGCTCGCAGATCGCGCTCGATCTCGAACGGCTCAACCAGTGCATGCAGGACGACGATCCCTCGATCGCGCTCGCCGGCCAGGTCGGCAGCCAGATCAAGATCCGCGTCGGCAACAGCTGGCTGCTCGCCAGCGTGCGCAACCAGCGGCAGGACCGGCGCGCCAACGGCATCCTCGCCAATATCGACTTCCTCGGCGAAGGCAGCGAGGAGAAGCTGACCGGCAAGATCAACGGCTTCAAGCGCGGCGTCACGCGCTATCCGATTCCGGGATCCATGATCTATCCCGCCACCACCGCCGATTTGCGGCAGGTCTACGCCAGCGACGGGCGCTCCAACATCCAGATCGGCACGGTCTATCCGACCAAGGATATCCGCGCGGGCATCTATATCGACGCGATGCTGGGCAAGCACTTCGCGCTGCTCGGCTCGACCGGCACCGGCAAGTCGACCAGCGCGGCGCTGATCCTGCATCGCATCTGCGAGGCGGCGCCCGAAGGCCATGTGGTGATGATCGACCCGCACGGCGAATACTCCGCCGCGTTTCGCACCAACGGGCTGATCCTCGACGTCTCGAACCTGCAGATGCCGTACTGGCTGATGAATTTCGAGGAGCATTGCGAGGTGCTGCTGACCAGCACCGGCAACGACCGCCAGACCGATGCCGACATTCTCGCCAAGTGCCTGCTCAAGGCGCGCGGCAAGAACCGTCTCGCCGAGACGATGGGCAAGATCACCGTCGATTCGCCGATCCCCTATCTGCTGTCGGACCTCTCGACCGCAATCCAGGACGAGATGGGCAAGCTCGACAAGGCGACCAACACCGCGCCCTACATGCGGATCAAGACCAAGCTCGAAGAGATGAAGTCCGATCCGCGCTACCAGTTCATGTTCTCAGGGATGCTGGTCGGCGACACCATGGCCGAGTTCATCTCCAAGATCTTCCGCATGCCCGGCGAGGGCATGCCGATCTCGATCATCGACGTCTCGGGCGTGCCGTCGGACATCACCAGCACGGTGGTGGCGGTGCTCAGCCGACTGGTGTTCGACTTCGCCATCTGGGGCCGCGAGGAGAAGACCCGCCCGATCCTGCTGGTGTGCGAAGAGGCGCACCGCTACGTCCCCAACGAAAAGAACGCCGACGGATCTTCGGTCGGCACCATCCTCAGCCGCATCGCCAAGGAGGGCCGCAAATACGGCATCTCGCTCGGCCTCATCACGCAGCGCCCGTCGGATCTTGCCGAAGGCGTGCTGTCGCAGTGCGGCACGATCATCTCGATGCGGCTCAACAACGACCGCGACCAGGCCTTCGTCAAGGCCGCCATGCCCGAGGGCGCGCGCGGCTTCCTCGATTCGATCCCCGCGCTGCGCAACCGCGAATGCATCATCTGCGGCGAGGGCGTCGCGATCCCGATCCGCGTCAGCTTCGACCACCTCGAAGAGGTCAAGCGCCCCGCGTCGGAAGACCCGAGCTTCGTCCAGCTGTGGAGCAAGGCCGGCGGCGAGGAGGAATCGGTGCATCGCGTGGTGCAGCGGTGGAGAACGCAAGGAAGCTGAAGCTTCCTTGCCGGTCTTTGTTTTGCGCACCCGCCTCCGCGGGTGCGTCCTCGGCGCTATTCCTCCGCTTCGCTCCGGGCGCCTGCGGGCGGGCAGTCGCCCTTTGGCGCCGCTGGTCGCGGCGCGGCTGCGGCGTGGCACCAGGAATCTGGACCAAGCCAACTGGCTTGGTCGCGGAGCACGGCCCGTAGGGCCGCAAGCGCGACCGCGCGCCCGCAGCGGCCCGACCGAAGGGAGGAATAGCCGCGAGGACGCTCGCACGGAGGTGCGAGCGAAAAACAAGGACTCCCCGCGCCTCAAGTACCCCTCGTATCCCCGAACAAGTGAATATGCAGCCGGTCCGACAGCCTGAACCCGTGCTCGATACATAGCGGCGCGAGCCATTGTTCGCGCTCGCGCAGGATTGCGCTGTCGGTGCCTTCGGGCATCAGGAAGGTGCGCTCCGCCGGGAAGCGGTAGCGCGCCTGCAGCGCCAGCACCTCGTCGATATCGCCGGGCTCGGCGATCACGAACTTGAAGAAGGCGCGCGGGTCGGTGGCGTAGGAGTCGAGCCGCTCGGGCAACAATGCGAGTTCGGCCGGATTGCCGCTATGCGCGAGCTTGGGGCTGACATTGTACTGGTCGATCCGGATATCGAGCCGCGGCGGGGCCGCAGTGGTGCCGTTGGTCTCGATCTCGATCGCATGATCGGGCAGTGCCTCGACCAGTTCGGCCAGCGCCGCCGCCTGCATCAACGGCTCGCCGCCCGTCACCACCAGTCGGCGAGGGGGCAGGGCGAGGATGCGTCGGGCCACGTCCGCCACTTCCAGTGTGACCTGGTTCGCCTTGCGCTCGAACGTCTCTCCCGACCGGTGCGGTCGCTCGTCGCCGTCCCAGTGCCAAGTATAGGCGGTGTCGCACCACACGCAGGCGAGGTTGCAGCGCGACAGCCGCAGGAAGGCGACCGGCGTGCCCGCGCTCGGCCCCTCGCCCTGGACCGAGGCGAAGATTTCGGGCTCTCCGCGAGCCTGGGTGGCGAGCGTCAGCCGCACGGCAAGGGCCGGGGTGTTGACACATGTGACACTCCCCCGCGGTTTTGAGGCAAGGACAGCGAAGTTGACGAAGGCGACACCGTGTCAACCGTCGGAAATATCATGTAAGATATTGAAATCATGTAATTATATGGCAAATTTGGCCGGTTGACACATTCTCCGGGAGGCCGCCCCCTGCCATGCTCGCCTGCGGTGGTCATACCGCCTCATGGCAGATTCGCACCGTGTAGGAAAATCAATCCTCCCCGGCACGGGGAGGGGGAGGATTGTTATCCCAGCCGCGCCAGCGCCGCCTCGAGCCGTTCGGCCTCGGCGGTGTGGTGCGCGTGGTCGGCGCGCGCCTTCTCGACCGCCTCGGGCTTGGCGCGTTCGACGAAATTCGCGTTCGAGAGCCGCCCTTCGAGCGATTTCGCTTCCTTGCGCGAGGCGGCGAGCGCCTTTTCGAGCCGGGTTTTCTCCGCCTCGATATCGATCACGCCTTCGAGCGGGACGACGAACACGTCCTCGCCCGCCGTCACCTGCATCGCCGGGCCTGCGGGCGCCTCGCCGACGGTCACCGGGGTCAGCCGTGCGAGCCGTTCGATCGCGGCGGCGCTGCGCTCTATGGTGCGGGTCGCGACATCCGACGGCGCGGCGATGAACGCGGCCAGCTTCGCGCCCGGAGGAATGCCGAGTTCGTTCTTCGCGCTGCGGACATTGGTGGTCAACTCGATCACCCAGTCGATCGCGTCGGTCGCATCCCTGCTCACGCTCGCCTGTGGATCGGGCCACTTGGCGGTGATCAGCGGGTAGTTGGCGCGATCCCCCTGCTTCAACCACAGCTCCTCGGTGATGAATGGCATGAAGGGGTGCAGCATGACGAGGATCTGGTCGAGCGCCCAGCCGGCGACGGCGCGGGTTTCGTTTATCGCCGACCACTCCTCCCCCTCTGGGGGAGGGGAACCGCCGGAGGCGGTGGAGGG